>WPCH01145799.1_pt1 | contig 15501 bp, 13 predicted proteins | sample 5399881 | NCBI WGS metagenome assembly WPCH01 (sample SAMN12869468, study PRJNA574797) | sludge metagenome | isolation source: wastewater treatment of pH5 | place: China:Beijing | collected 2019-05-20
TCAAGTTGTTTGAATTCATTCCATTCAGTCGCCAGAATCAGCGCATCCGCATTTTCAGCGACCTGGTAGGGGGTTTCACAGAGGGTTACGTTTTTAAAAATGTTGGCGGCATTATCCATCGCCTGAGGGTCGTATGCGCGAACGTGGGCGCCTTCATTCTGCATCAGATGAATGATCTCAATCGCTGCCGCTTCGCGGATATCGTCTGTATTGGGCTTGAAGGCGATTCCGAGCACGCCGATCGTTTTTTCAGAGAGTGAGCCAAGCGTTTTGCGCAGCTTCATTACAGCGCGGCGGCGTTGGTTGCGGTTGATTTCCATGACAGCCTGCAGCAATTGTGGCTGAGTACCGTGCAGAACGGCCATGTGTTCCAACGCCTTTACATCTTTCGGGAAGCATGATCCGCCCCATCCCAACCCGGCATCGAGGAATTGCGGTCCGATGCGCTTGTCGAGCCCCATACCTCGGGCAACTTCACGCACATCTGCTCCCAGTTCATCGCAGATATTCGCAATTTCATTTATGAAAGAAATACGGGTTGCTAAAAAGGCGTTGGATGCATACTTGATCATTTCTGCGGTACGTAAGTCAGTGGTCATGATTGTACAGCGCAGCGGCTGATAGAGCTGACCCACCTTTAGCGCAGCCTGTACGTCCTCAGAGCCCAGCAAAACCCGGTCGGGGTTCATAAAGTCGTTGATTGCTGAACCCTCGCGCAAGAACTCAGGGTTCGAAACAACGCTGAACTTCAGGGGTTTGCCATTGCGCCGCCGACTGATGACATTCGCCACCCAGTCTCCGGTGCCAACCGGAACTGTGGATTTGTTGATGACGACAATCTCTTTTTGGGCGTGGTCTGCAATGGCTTCAGCTGCCGAACGCACATATTTCAGGTCGGCTTCGCCATCACTGCCTGAAGGCGTGCCAACAGCGATAAAGGCATACTCAGCCGCATCAAGCGCAGAAGCATAATCAGTGGTAAAGACAAGCCTTTCAGCAGCTACGTTTTGTTTAACCAGTTCTTCAAGCCCAGGTTCATAAATTGGCATCAACCCTGCCTTGAGGTTGGAGATGCGATCGGGGTCAATGTCCAGGCAAACGACCTCGTTTCCCAAATCCGCAAAACAGGTTCCTGTAACCAAGCCAACGTACCCGGTGCCGATGACACAAATTTTGCTCATGTTTCGCTCCACAGATATTTATTCTGCCTCAATTTTACCATCTCATCGGCAAGAGCTTTTTCCAATATAAGTATAATTAGATATATCAAGAAGGAGGAGTCAAGGATATGGCTGCTACGATTATTGATGGAAAAGCAATAGGCGAAAGTATTCGCAATGAAGTTGCAATTGGTGTTCAGCAGCGTCTGGCTGCCGGAAAGACAAGTCCCGGGCTGGCGACGGTATTGGTGGGAGAAAATCCTGCTTCACAAGTGTATGTAAAATCCAAGCAAAAAGCATGTTCCGAAGTCGGCATTGAGTCTTTTGGTTATGTCCTGCCACAGGACTCAGGACAGGGCGAAGTTGAGCAATTGGTTGCCAAGTTAAATGCAGACCCTGCCGTTAATGGCATTTTAGTGCAATTACCATTGCCCTCCGGGCTTGATGAAGAAAAAGTGCTCAGCGCAATCTCAATTGAAAAAGACGTAGATGGCTTTCACCCGCTCAATATTGGACGCCTTGCCCAAAAGGGGAGGGACCCGCTGTTTGTTCCCTGTACTCCAGCAGGGGTGATGTATATGTTAGAAAAGGAACTGCCTTCGCTTGAGGGGCTGAATGCTGTGGTGTTGGGCAGATCCAACATTGTGGGTATGCCGGTTGCGCTGTTGCTGGTGAGGGCAAATGCAACTGTAACAATTTGCCATTCACGCACAAAAGATCTTCCCGCAGTGGTTCGAAGCGCGGATGTTTTGGTGGCGGCTGTGGGCAAGGCAGAAATGGTGCGCGGCGATTGGGTCAAACCTGGCGCTATAGTAATTGATGTGGGCATCAACCGCGTTGAAGATGCCTCAAAACCGCGCGGTTATCGCCTGGTTGGAGATGTATGCTATGAAGAGGCATTCGAAGTCGCCAGGGCTATTACCCCTGTTCCAGGCGGTGTCGGCCCATTGACTATCGCGATGCTGTTAAAAAACACGCTCAGGGCGAGTTACCTGCAAGATTAGAACCTTACGTTATTGTCAGACAATTGACTTAAAATAAATTTCGCATTACACTCATTTGTAATGAAAGAATTGTCCGCACAATTCCAAAAAAAGTTCAAGTGAGTGATATATGGGCACACTTCTTGTAAAAAAAGCGCAAATTCTTGTCACGATGGATGACCACCGTAGGGAAATTCCCGATGGTGGTCTTTTTATTCGAGATGGTTTCATTGAGCAGGTTGCTCCGACCAGCCAATTGCCAGCTGCTGCGGATGAGGTACTGAACCTAGAAGGGCACTTGGTAATGCCCGGTTTGGTTAACACCCACCATCACTTTTACCAAACACTTACACGCGCCATCCCTGCGGCTCAAAACGCCAACCTGTTTACCTGGTTAAAGACGCTTTACCCGATTTGGGCGAAAATGACACCGGAAGACATCCGAATTTCGACGCAAACCGCATTAAGTGAGTTGGCGCTTTCTGGCTGCACAACCGCATCTGATCATCTTTATCTTTTCCCCAATGGGTCGAAACTTGATGATGAAATAGAGGCTGCCAAAGAAATAGGCATCCGCCTGCATGCCTCACGCGGGTCTATGAGCCTGGGAGAAAGCCAGGGCGGCCTTCCACCAGATAGCGTGGTAGATCGTGAAGATCATATTCTGGCTGATAGCGAAAGGTTGATTCACAAGTACCATGACCCTGCGCCTGGCGCCATGACGCGCATCGTGCTGGCGCCGTGTTCACCATTCAGCGTTACCGGCAGCCTGATGAAACAAAGCGCAGCGCTGGCGAGGCAGTATGGGGTTCATCTCCACACGCATCTGGCTGAAACAGAAGACGAACAAGAGTTTTGCCTGCAGCAATTTGGTTATCGTCCTGTGGCTTATATGCAATCGGTGGATTGGGTGGGTGAAGATGTGTGGTTTGCTCATTCGGTACATGTCAATGATGATGAAATTGGTGTTTACGCCAGGGAAGGCTGCGGCGTGGCACACTGCCCATCCTCGAATATGCGACTGGGTTCAGGGATTGCTCCTCTGGCGAAGTTCATGAGAGTTGGAGTTAAGACGGGCTTGGGAGTGGATGGATCAGCCAGTAATGATGGTTCTCACATGCTGGCAGAGGTACGGATGGCTTTGCTGCTGGCACGATTGAATTCAGGCTTGCAAGGGGCTTCATTATCTTCCACCTCAGGCGAGTTGCTGTCAGTTAGGCAGGCGCTTGAGTTAGCAACGCGCGGCGGCGCTTCTGTGTTGGGGCGGAATGATATTGGTTCGCTTGAGGCTGGGAAATGCGCAGATTTTGTTGCGATAAACCTTCAGCGTCTCGAGTATGCTGGTGCACTTCATGACCCTGTGGCTGCGGTTATCTTGTGCCAACCCAGGGGTGTGGATTTTAATTATGTTCATGGTAAAGCAGTGGTTAAAGACAACCATCTGACAGGGCTTGACCTTGATGCCCACATCAGGCGGCACAATCTTGCCGCCGCCAAACTTTATGAAGGGTAAGGGGTAACTTATGGGAATGGATTCTTTCTGGCTGCAAAATGCACGTGAACTGGTTGATTGTGCCATGGGGCGGTTGCCGGCACACATGTTAATCAAGAATGGGCAATGGGTTTGTGTACAGACGGGAGAAATCATTCCCAATATTGATATCGCAATTCGCAGTAAACGTATCGCTTATGTGGGAGAGAATGCCGACCACACCATCGGCAAGAAGACAGTGGTAATTGATGCGCAGGGGCAGTATATGGTGCCCGGCTTGCTCGATGGACATGTGCATATCGAATCGGGCATGGTCACCGTAACCGAATTTACTCGCGCGGTAATTCCGCATGGCACAACAGGCTTGTTTGTTGACCCGCATGAAATTGCGAATGTGTTTGGGCTGCGTGGTGTGCGTTTGATGGTTGATGATGCTGCGATGCAGCCCATCCACGTTTTTGTACAAATGCCCTCCTGCGTCCCCTCAGCGCCTGGGTTTGAATCCCCTGGCGCAGTTTTAGGCCCACACGAGGTCACCGAGGCCATGACCTGGCCAGGCATTGTCGGGTTGGGTGAAATGATGAACTTTCCCGGCGTTTATGGCGGTGATGATAAGGTTCACGCAGAAATGATGGCGACACGCGCCGCGGGCAAGGTAATTGGCGGACATTATGCCTCTCTCGATTTAGGCAGAAAATTTCATGGCTACGTAGCCGGAGGACCGCAGGATGATCATGAGGGTACCCGCCTGGAAGACGCGGTTGCCCGTGCGCGGCAGGGAATGAAGGTAATGATGCGTTATGGCTCCGCCTGGCATGATGTTGCAAGCCAGGTGCGCGCAGTGACCGAGCTTGGACTTTCCAGCCGCGGGTTCACTCTGTGTGCAGATGATATTAATGCCGAAACTTTGGTAAATTACGGTCATATGGATCGTGCCATCCGACATGCGATTGAACAGGGGCTTGACCCGATGACTGCAATCCAGATGGCAACCATCAATACCGCAGAGCACTTTGGCGTTTCAAGAGAGATGGGACTGATCGCCCCCGGCAGGTTTGGCGATGTTGTCTTGGTTAAGGATCTGGAAAGTTTTGAAGTTGAAACCGTAATCGCCAAAGGAAAACTTGCCTATCATGAAGGTGAAATCATTGTTGACCTGCCTAAACCAGAATATCCTGAATGGGCGACAAAATCTGTGCATTTTCCAAGATCATTGAATGCAAACGATTTTAAACTACCAGTTTCTGGGGCTGACAAAGTCAGAGTGAACGTTATTGGTATAATCGAAAATCAAGCGCCTACCCGGCATCTTGTGATGGAAATGAAGGCTGAATATGGAGATCTTCACCCTGACCTGGCTCAGGATATCGCCAAAGTCGCGTTGATAGAACGGCATCGTCCTACTGGCAGAGTGCAAGTGGGTTTAGTTCACGGATTCGGTTTCAATAAAGCATGCGCTGTGGCAACCACTGTGGCGCATGACAGCCATCAGATGATTGTGGTGGGAACGGATGAAGAACAAATGGCAATTGCTGCCAACCGCCTGCGAGTAATTGGCGGCGGGCAGGTAATTGTCAGAGATGGTGAAATTTTGGGTGAAATTACTCTCCCGTTTGCTGGGCTGATGTCCATCAACAGCGCGGCGCATGTGGCTGCTGAAGCTGCTTCATTGCTGCAAGGTTACAAGGATTGTGGATGTCAATTAAACAATCCGAACATGCAGCTCAGCCTGTTGGGGTTGGTGGTGATACCCGATTTGCGCATCAGCGATTTGGGTTTGGTTGATGTAAACAAATTTGAATTTATCCCGGTTATCGAACCGAACAATTCGTTTGAGGTGTAAATTTGGCGCAGCAAAATGAGTTACGAGAAAAAAAGGGTAAGCTCCATCCTTCAATTCGACTTCACGGCGAACTCGCTCAATTAATACAGAATTCGAATCCCGGTGAGAAACTCCCATCAGAGCCCACGTTGGCGCATATGCTCGGAGTTTCACGGGCAACGCTGCGCGAAGGGATGCGCACGTTTGAAACTCAGGGATTAATCATGCGCCGTCAAGGCGTAGGGACCTTTGTAATGCCCCAGACGCGCATAATCGAAACAGGGCTTGAAGTGCTGGAAAGTTTGGAGAGACAGGCGAATCGAATAGGATTGGCTGTTTCAATGGGTGAGTTAGAGATTTCTGAAATCATCGCCGATTCCGAGATAGCAGAAAAGCTTCAAGTTGAAGAAGAAACCCGGTTAACCAAAATCTCCCGCGTGATTTCTGCTGATCAACGGCCGGTGGCTTTCCTTGTGGATACTCTATCGCCCGGCTTGATCACAGAAGAAGAGCTGCAATCCGGTTTTACTGGTTCAGTATTGGATTTCTTACTCGTAAGAGGCGCCCCCGGGTTGCTAAAATCCTTTACCGATATTCAAGCAGTGGCGGCTGAACCGGTCATTGCCAGAAAGCTGCAAATTCAGCGAGGGGATGTGCTGTTACTTTTCACGGCTCGGCTATATAGTGATGCTGGTGAGATAATTGATTATTCAATGAGTTATTTCTTACCCGGCTATTTTCGTTTTCATGTTGTTCGTAATGTGGCTACGAACCTGGCCACTTCAAAGGCATTGTAGGATTGATTCACGAACAATGAAATGCTCAATAAGCGTTAAGATAAAAACCTGAATTTGATGAAATGTGATGAGGTTTGCAGATGTAGCCTGAATGGGCAAGGTGAAGCAGCCAGTAAAAAAGGTATGGATGGAGATGGAATACTGCTTGATTTGTACATTATAAATTTTGTGACAAAAAAGTTGCTGCGGAAAGACTTCCGCGAATATTACAAAAATAATTGAATTAAGGAGAAATGATGCAGACATTTTTACATGGACGAGATCTTATTGGGGATCTGGATTTTTCAAAGGAGGAAGTGGAAACCGTTCTCGAAGTTGCCATGGATCTCAAACGAAAGCGTGCTTTAAACGAACCAACACCATACCTGGTGAATAAAGCACTTGCCATGCTATTTTTCTTCAGCAGCACGCGCACACGCGGTTCGTTTGAGGCAGGCATGGCTCACCTTGGTGGTCACGCTGCTTTCGTTGAATCCACGACCACGCAAATTTCTCATGGCGACACCGCCAAAGAGATCGGCGAGATTTACGGGCGCTACTTTGATGGTATTTCAATCCGTCATTGCGATTGGGCAGTGGGGAACGGCTACCTGAATGAGGTTGCCAAAGCCTCACGTGTGCCGGTTCTCAACATGCAATGTGATGTCTATCACCCCTTCCAGTGCCTGGCCGACTTGATGACGATCATCGAGAAGAAAGGGCGCGACTTGCGCCGCAAGAAGATGGTGGTTTCATGGGCATATGCGGCTTCTTATCAGAAACCGATCTCTGTACCCCAATCGCTCATCTTACAAATGCCGCGTTTTGGCATGGATATCGTTCTGGCGCATCCGCCTGAGTTCAAATTAATGCCCGAAATCATGGATCAGGCACAGGAACAGGCGAGCAAGTATGGCGTAGGCTTTGAAGTTGTTGATGACATGGACGAAGGTTTTAAAGATGCAGATGTAGTTTATGCCAAATCATGGGGTGCGATGGTGCACACGCCCGATGCTCAAGAAGGCGCGAAGATCATTAAGAAGTACGAGAGCTGGATCACAGATGAAAAACGGATGAAGCTGGCAAAATCGGATGCAATCTACATGCACCCACTCCCTGCTGACAGAAATATCGAAGTCACTGACGAGGTGTTGGACGGAGAGCAATCAGTGGTGTATGATGAAGCTGAAAACCGAATGTACGTTCAGCAAGCCGTTATGGCATTAACGATGGGATAAGCAGATCCATCAACAAAACAATAAATTCATAAGGAAGAATGAAAATGGCAAAAAAGTTGGCAGTAGTTGCAGTTGGCGGTAATTCTCTTATTCTTGATCCCAAAAAGGTAACTGTTGAAGATCAATACAAGGCTGCGGCAGAAACCTCGAAGCATATCGCTGATATGATCGAAGCTGGTTGGGATGTTGCGATTGGTCATGGGAATGGTCCACAGGTGGGCTTTCTTCTGCGCCGGTCTGAAATTGCGGCAAAAGTTGAGGGGATGCACGAGGTTCCGCTGGACTCATGTGGTGCAAATACGCAAGGATCAATTGGTTATTGGCTGCAGCAGAGTCTGCAAAATGAACTGGTGGGCCGTGGTATCAAAAAATCAGTGGCAACTGTGATTACACAAGTTAAAGTTGATAAGAATGATAAAGCCTTCCAAAACCCAACCAAACCGATCGGCGGTTTTATGGAGGAAGAAGAAGCCAAAAAACGCGAATCAGAAATGGGTTGGAATGTGGTGGAAGACGCAGGAAGAGGATGGCGCAGGGTTGTTGCCTCACCTTTACCTGTAGAGGTCGTTGAAATCGAACCGGTGAAAGCCTTGCTGGAATCAAGTGTGGTGGTCATTACCGTCGGCGGCGGCGGCATCCCGGTTGTGGATGATGGTAAAGGCGGTTGTGTCGGCGTTGCAGCGGTGATTGACAAAGACTACGCCAGCAGCCTGCTCGCCAATTTGATCAACGCGGATCTTTTTATCATTTCAACCGCGGTTGAAAAAATTGCCATTAACTTCGGTAAACCTGATCAAAAATGGCTCGACCAAATGACCCTGGCGGAAGCCAAAGCTTATCTTGCTGAAGGCGTCCATTTCGCCAAAGGGTCAATGGCACCGAAAATCCAGGCAGTCATCAACTTCCTCGAAGCTGGCGGAAAAGAAGCGCTGGTGACCAACCCGGAAAATATCGGGCGCGCCTTACGCGGAGAAACTGGCACGAGGATCGTGCGTGGGTAGGGTTGAATTTCATTTGGCCATATACGACGTCATAAGCGGAGAGAGTATTTACCTAGGAGAGAAAAGATGACAACTAAGCCTACACTATCTAGACCAAAGGATAAAAGTCTAGCCGCTTTCAAGGCATGGGTTACCGAGATTGCCGACAGGATGTTTGGCAAAGGTAAGGGCGGCAATATACCAGAGGATGAATGGGAGCGTTCATGGAAGGAGTTTTGGAATGGCGAAGAAACCAAAGCAAAAACTGATTCTCGATGATTCGAAACTGAAAGAGGAGTGGTCTCAACTACCCAAGCAGAGCAAAGAGGCTGACCGTGGTGTACAACCCAAATCAACCAAGAGACCCTAAAGGCACTACAACCGGGGGCCAGTGGACCAAGGCAGGCAGGGCGGCCAGAGAGGCGGCCGGTCTCCCGATTGTATCTCCAGCGGCCGAGGATTCCTGAAGAAATAGAGAAAGAGGCTTAGCAATGTGTAATTGCCAAGCCTCTTTAAAATTTTAAGGTAAATTCTGCTTTATGATCGCATAATTATTTTAGCATCGTGTACAATTACTAAATAATTACCCTGTTTAACAGTTGAAGACACAAAACATCAATAGAATCTATTGGGTTTGGTGAAAGGAGGCGCAGCGAACTAGAGTTGGAATTTTGCTATTGCAAATGCCAAAAGTTGTCTGATTAATTAAATTCGCAAATATTCAGGAGAAGGAAAAATGTTGCAGAAAAAATTGCTTTTCATCCTCAGTATCGTAATTGTGGCAGCGCTGGCACTCAGCGCATGCGGCCAACCTGCACCCACACAACCCCCTGTTGCCCCAGAGGTGCCAGCAGCAACCGAAGCACCTGCCGCAACAGAAGCACCTGTTGAACCAGAAGAGCCATTTATCGTTGGCATGCTTCTGATTGGTCCGGCGAATGATGCTGGTTGGAGCCAGGCTCATGTGGAAGGACTTGACTATGTAGTGGAAAATGTTCCAGGCGTAGAGTATATCTTCCTGGAAAATGTTTACACTGGCTCAACTTCTCATGCACAGACCCCTGCAGAATTGGCAGCGGACATGGTTGCAAAAGGCGCCAAATTGGTCGTCTTCAATTCAGATGACCAGAAAGATTTCGCGATCAAATTTGCTCAGGATAACCCCGATGTTTACGTAATCCATGCGTCTGGTGATGCTTCGTGGGAAGAAGGCAAGAACTTCGAAAACCTTCCTAACATGAAAAACATCATGGGAGAAATGGAATACGGCAAGATGATGGCTGGCTGCGCAGCAGCTTTGACCACACAGACAGGCAAAATTGGTTTTCTTGGTCCCTTAATCAATGATGAGACCCGCCGTTTTGCTGCCGCCGCTTACCTTGGTGCAAAGCACTGCTGGTCTAATGTCCGCGGAAATGATCCTGCCTTGTTAGAGTTCAAAGTTAATTGGATCGGCTTCTGGTTTAATATCCCCGGCGTAACACTCGATCCGACACAGGTTGCCGCTGATTTCTATAACACAGGTTATGATGTGGTCATCAGCTCCATTGATACAACCGAAGCCTTGGTAGAAGCCAAACGGTTAGCTGCTGATGGTAAACAAGTCTGGGCGATTCCATATGATTATGCCAATGCCTGCGCTGGTGGTGATGATGTTTGTTTAGGTGTTCCTTTCTTTAACTGGGGACCCTCTTATGTAAAGGCTATTGAATCCATTAAAGCCGGTACCTGGGAAGGAAATTTCGAACTACCCGGACCTGATTGGGCGAATATCAATGACCCCGATACATCTGCCATTGGATTTAACAAGGGCGGCGCTCTGAGCGAAGAAAATGTTGTACTGCTGGATTCCTTCATTCAGGAACTTGGTGGTGGTTTGAAACTTTGGACTGGACCGTTGAACTATCAGGATGGAACTCCCTTCCTGGCTGAAGGTGAAGTAGCGACGCTCCAGCAAATTTGGTACCTCCCGCAGCTTTTGGAAGGTATGGAAGGCAAGAGCGAGTAAGTTATGTTTAAAACCTGGGGGAAAGGTTTTCCTTTCCCCCAGGTATTTAAAAGATAAGGACAATTGCTTGAACATTACATTTCAACACATTCACAAGCGCTTTGGTAAAGTTCACGCGAATAATGACATCAATCTTGATCTTCCGTCAGGGACGATTCAGGGGATTTTGGGGGAAAACGGAGCGGGTAAGAGCACATTGATGAAAATTCTCACGGGATATTACCAGGCGGATTCTGGTGAAATTCTCATCGATGGAAAAGTGGAAAAAATTGCCTCGCCAGAAGATGCCCTGCGATTAAAAATTGGAATGCTCCACCAAGACCCTCTTGATTTTCCGCCGATGACGGTACTCGATAATTTCATTTTAGGATCAAAAGGGAAGTTTTTTCCACAAAAATCCGAGGTGGAGAAGGAGATCATAAAGCTCTCAGAAGAGTTTGATTTCCAGATAAAGCCTGATGTCCATATCGATACATTAACCGTCGGCGAACGGCAGCAATTGGAAATTCTCCGGTTGCTCTGGCTCGGAGTTGAAGTTCTGATTCTCGATGAACCAACAACGGGAATCTCAGCCAATCAGAAGGAAAAACTGTTTGCGACGTTGGTTAAACTCGCAAACCAGGGTTTGACAGTACTTTTCGTTTCACATAAGCTTGAAGAAGTGGAACAATTATGTAACCGGGTGGTTGTTTTCAGGCAGGGTCAGGTGGCGGGGGAAGTGTTGCCGCCTTACAATACCGCAGAATTTGTATATATGATGTTCGGTAAGTCAGTTGATGTTGGTGCTAAAGAAACCCACTGCACCCAAACCTCTTATACCAGGCTCGAGAATATCGGGGTCGAAGATTATCGCCTTCAGCTTAAGGGGATTAACCTCGAAATTAAGAGCGGCGAAGTCATCGGTTTGGCGGGAATGGAAGGATCGGGCCAACGGCTTTTTCTTCGTATGCTTACTGGGTTGATGCGGCCGGTCAATGGCAAAATCTTCCTCGATGAAAAAGACTTTACAGGCAAGCCCTATCACGCATTTCAAAAAGCCGGTGTGGCGTATTTGCCCGCTGCCAGATTAGAAGAAGGGCTGATTCAAGGGATGACTTTAACCGAACATTTTATTTTGTCAGAAGAACATAGCGAACTGTTTATCGATCAGAAAAAAGGCATCACACTCACGGAACAGAGGATTGGAGAATATTTCATTAAAGGCCACAATGAGAGCTTGATTGAACAACTTTCTGGTGGCAACCAGCAGCGGGCGTTGTTAGCGCTCTTGCGTAGAAAATTGAACTTAATTCTCCTCGAGCACCCAACCCGTGGGTTGGATATTGAATCTGCCATCTGGATCTGGTCGAAGCTTAAGGAACGGTGTAAGGATTGCGCCAGCATCGTATTCACTTCATCAGATTTAGATGAAATCATCCAGTACAGCGATCGTATTTTGGTTTTCTTTGGTGGGTTGGTTTCGCCGCCAATCGATGCACGAACAACAACTGTCGATGAGCTTGGTCAATTGATTGGAGGGAAAGGATGGAACTCTTTCGAAAAGGTAGCCGCAGATGTCAGTAAACCCTCAAACTGAACAACGCCATTCATTTTTCAATAAGCAAACATTGTCGAGTTATGGCATCCGGTTTTTGGCAATTGCGCTTGCTCTTGTGTTCACTTCTCTGCTTTTACTAATGGCAGATGCGAATCCTTTGGAGGCTTATAAAACCATCCTGAATGGAGCCTTTGGGTCAACCATCAAAATTACCTCAGTAATTGCAGCATGGGTGCCGCTCGTAATTGCGACTTCAGGTTTGCTCTTTACCTTCACCGCTGGTTTATGGAATATCGGCATGGAAGGTCAGATTATAATGGGGTCAATTTTCGCTGTCGGAGCATTTCGTTTTCTTGATGAAGCAGCGATTGCTCCAGTCATCGTGATTATCCTTGCCTATCTCTTTGGTGCCCTTGGAGGCGTTTTATGGGCGCTTCTCACGGGTTTGATGAAGATTTTTGGCGGTGTGAATGAAATTTTTGGCGGGTTAGGGCTGAATTTTGTGGCAAAAACCATTGCGATCTGGTTGATTTTTGGACCATGGAAACGCCCTGGTGTGGCATCGGGAAGCGGAACTGAATGGATTGATATTAAGTTTCGGCTGCCCTATCTACCAGGAACGAACCTGAGCCTGACAATATTAATCATCGCTTTTGTTATCGTGATTTTTACCGCGATAATGTTAAAGGGTACACATTTTGGTTTGCGCTTGAAGGCGACCGGCAAGAACGACAAAGCTGCGCATATTCTGGGTGTGCCTACAACCCGCTATTTCTTACTGGCATTCGGAATTTGCGGCTTATTCGCCGGCATCGCAGGAACAGCCCTTGTTACTTCAAAACAATATAGTCTTATCCCTGATGCAGGTTTTGGCTATGGTTTTCTGGGGTTGCTGGTCGCAATGCTTATTAATTTCCATCCAATCTGGGCGCCTATAGTTGCATTCTTCTTCGCCGCCCTCAGTATCGGCAACACAGAATTGCAATATATCGGATTGAACTCGTATTTTGCCGGGGTGCTTCAAGGCTCATTGGTGCTCCTCTTTTTGCTCGTAGATGGTTTTCGAAAACAATATATGAAGAAACGATAAAAAACTATGGAAATGACGACCCTTACGACATTGGCTGGAATTGTAGAGTTTGCTGTCCCTGTACTTTTCGCTTCCATCGGTGAAACAATCACCGAAAAGGCGGGGGTCATTAATCTCTCAGTTAACGGTACGATCATCCTGAGCGCGATGGGTGGATTTGTTGTTGCACTGACAACCAACAGTATTTTATTGGGATTTCTTATGGGGGCTTTTATCGGCGGATTGATTGCCGCGATTGTGGCGTTTAGCAGTATTACGCTCAAACAATCGCAAGTGGCGATTGGTTTTGTACTGGCTCTGCTTGCCCGAGATCTCGCGTATTTTCTCGGAGCTCCATATACCAATAAACCTGGGATCTTTATCTCTAAGACACCAATCCCATTTTTGGCAGATATCCCTGTGATTGGCCCAATATTTTTCAACCATTCAGTAATTGTGTATGCATCTTACCTTTTTATCATCATCGCTTATATTTACATTTATCGCACTCGTCCTGGTCTTATGCTTCAGGGCATCGGTGAGCAGCCTTCGGCAGCATTTGCGCGTGGTGCTGATGTTAAGAGGATGCGATATTTCTACACCATTTTGGGTGGTGCACTTGTCGGCCTTGCCGGACCGATGTATTCTCTGGCTATCAAAATTGGCTGGGCAGGGCAGCTTGCGGGTCTCGACGGTATCGGGTGGATCGCTCTTGCGATTACGATCTTCGGCGGATGGAATCCTTTGAAGGTAGCTTTTGGCGCTTACTTTTTTGGCGCGCTGCAACAGATGGGAATCACACTGCAGTCCACAACGAATATTCCCATCCAAATACTTCAGGCCGCACCATTCCCCCTTATGATTTTCACGCTACTGCTGGTTAATGTAGGCCGGGCTGAATGGGTGGAGCGTGAACTCGCAGCATTGCCTGAAAAACCGCGTAAGGTGATTTCGAAGTTATTACGCTCTTTACGCACAACTCCCCCGGCTGCGTTGGGAACACCGTTTGAAAATGAATAGGCAATAGAAAAATGAACGGGTTCTCCGGTTATAAATGCTCGATTTGCGAGTCAGAGTATTCATCCATCGAGGTTGTTTATACTTGCCCAAAGTGCGGTGGCAACCTTGATGTGATTTTGGATTATGACAAAATCCGCAAAACCTGGACCCCTGACACCATTATCAATACTGAGGAGCAATCGCTTTGGCGATATAGCGAGTTGCTTCCTGTTGAAGATCCTGGTTTTGAAAAAACACCTTTCCATGCGGTTGGCTTTACTCCTGTGTACCAACTTGAGAGGCTAAGAAAAAGCCTAAAACTGGAAAAATTCTGGCTGAAGGATGAAGGCAGGAACCCGACTGCCTCTTATAAAGACCGCGCCAGCGCTGTAGTTATTGCCAGAGCCTTTGAAATTGGCGCCGAAACCCTTGTAACGGCTTCAACCGGTAACGCCGGTGCAGCCCTCGCCGGAATGGCGGCGGCGACTGGTATGAAGGCGGTAATTTTCGCGCCTAAAACAGCGCCGCCTGCCAAGGTTGCTCAACTGCTCATTTATGGGGCTGAAGTTATTTTAGTGGATGCAAATTATGATGCTGCATTTGACCTCACCGTTGAAGCAGCGCAAGAATTTGGCTGGTATTGCCGCAATACCGGCATGAATCCCTTTACGCTGGAAGGGAAGAAGACCGGCGCGTTTGAAATTTGGGAGCAATTACTTCAAAGTCAGAATGAAAACGATAAACCCCTGTGCATATTTGTATCTGTTGGCGATGGCAACATCATCTCAGGGCTGCACAAGGGGTTTAAAGAGCTTGTAACACTCGGCTGGCTGCATACTGTTCCCAGGCTTTTCGGTGTGCAATCCACTTTATCTGCCGCAGTGGCTCATGCCTTCGACGCAGGGGTGGAACGAATTACCCCTGTGAGTGCCACCACCATTGCAGATTCTATCAGTGTAGATTTGCCGAGGGACGGTGTGCGGGCTGTGCGTGCTGCCAGCCAAACGAACGGTTCTTACATCAAGGTAGCAGATGAAGAAATTATCAGCGCGATTGCTGATTTGGGAACTCATGGTGTCTTTTCTGAACCGGCAGGCTCTGCTGCTTTTGCCGGATTAAAGGAGGCTTTACGAACTGGCCTTGTTTCGAACCAAGACCCAGTGCTGGTAGTCAACACAGGCAATGGTTTAAAGGATGTTCGGGCTGCAACAATGGCAGCGCCAAAGGCGGCTATAATTGAACCAACGATGAATGCATTGACTAAATATCTCAATAACAAGGTAAAAGGTTAATGAAACCGATTTTCACAATCATTGCCCCTGTGTATAACGAAATTGACTGTCTTGACACACTCTATCAGCGCATTTGCGAAGTTATGGCGCAGACCGGTGAACTCTGGGAATTGATTCTTGTGGACGATGGCTCGACGGATGGATC
>WPCH01080636.1_pt1 | contig 15456 bp, 11 predicted proteins | sample 5399881 | NCBI WGS metagenome assembly WPCH01 (sample SAMN12869468, study PRJNA574797) | sludge metagenome | isolation source: wastewater treatment of pH5 | place: China:Beijing | collected 2019-05-20
CAAAAAGTTTTTTTCCTGCTACCCCCAAATAATCCATAATAAGTTATGTATTCTATGTCTATGCCCCATTCCCTTCACCTTGTCACCTAAACGACACAATAGGCTCCCTGATTACCAGGGAGCCTCTTGTGTTACCTTACTATACTACTTAGAACTCAACTTTCATGCCCGCGTTAAAGGTGGTGCCAACATGACGAGCATGTTCGATACCGAGGTTTACGCCGTTTGGTGCGGCAAACTCTGCACCCACTTTGTAACCTAGGGATTCCAGATTCAGCTCGGAAGCAGAAACTTCTGCGCTGAGCTCAAGTCCGTTGATGGCAGGTACGAGACCAAGAGTTGTGCTTGCACCAAGGGTGTGCACCAAGGTTCTTGTTTCTCCACCTGTCCATTTGCCTTCGTACTTAGCGTCGATGGCCAAACCATCCATGACGTCAAACTCGCGACCTACACCAAAGGTTGTGGTCTTGGTTGCAATAGAACTTACTGCTGGTACGGCGAGAACGGTTTCTACGTTAAACTTGAACCCTTCGTACTCTGTACCGGCACCAATGCTTGCCTCTGCAAACATTTGGTCATAGGCAGCATTCAAGTTGACGCCTTGCTGCTCAGTTTCGAAACCTACAAATAAACCAGAATCTTTGGCACGGGCCAAGTGCACCCAATCATGTTCGGCCTTTTCATTCTTAGTCTTTGGAGCAATATAGCGTGGTTCAAAACCTTCAGTGATGTGTTTGTAACCAGCAACTACACTTGTGCCTTCGGCGATCTCGTAATCGGCCTTAACCGTCCAGAGATTGTCCATTTTGATACCAGAAGTTTCGGTATGGTCAAGGGCTACGTTGCCAGCAACAAGCAAGCCTTCGATTGGGGCAGCAGCTGCATCAACTTGGATACGCAAAATGTCATCATCGTTGATTACAGAAGCTCCAAGATTTACGTCATCAATAACATACAGGTCAGATCTGAGACCTAGGACATGTCCGTTAGCATTAGGCAAACCGTAAAATGCGCTAAGTCCAACCACGTCTAGGTCTACGCCACTAATGCTGATACCACTGTGGTTTTTCAAGCTTGCATATGGGCTGTAGCCAATGTTGAGTGTGCCAAAGCGAGTTGTCGCTTCAGGACCACCGTACCAGAAAGGACCATCGGCTTCAATAAACGCTTGCTTCAAAGCAATGTCACCCAAAGTGATGTCAGTAGGCATCAACTCGTCTTCTTCTCTTTCCAAGCCAAACTCAACGCCTGCACGCACTCTGTCATCAGCAGCGCTGATGCCAAGATTCAGCGAAAGTTCGGAACCAGGAACAACCTTCACGTCTTCTCCATTCATGTTTACAGAAATTTCCGTCTCAATAGCACCGCTAAAGTCGAGGCCTGCAGCTGATACTGGGGCCACAGCAACTAGAGCAAGAACTAAGGACAATACTATCATCTTTTTCATGTTATTATCCCCTTTTGTATTGTTTCTTCTTCTAGCGCTCTCAATCCATTCTGCATCAAGAGAGTTATTGTAGGGGAGTCTCCATGTTTCCTCACCCTTTATTGTCTCCATATCCTTGTGAATTGATTGCACTCTATCTGGCCTCCGTAGCTCAAGGGGTACACCTCCTCTATTGAGAGATTTACCGAGACCAAATCACTGTCTGTACGGCCACGATATAACTAACATAAGTTAGCGAAGTCGCTGAGAATCTCCATCTCTTTCGTGACCGTATGCCTAGCTATTTCTCCCTAGGTATTCGTATTCCTCCTGCTAGAGGCCTTGTACTTGTTTCCATTTCCCCCAACAATCGCCATCGGCATGAAAAAAGAGGGCCCCACCTTTGTGTGGGAACCCTCCAATAAGTTTCCTAGCGAACTACTTCTTCAGTCTCTTGATCAAAGAGGTGAATCTTGCCCATATTAAAGCCAACTCTAAGCCTCTGACCGTCTTTTGCAGTCGTGGTGGCGTCGAGGCGTCCAATAAAGGTATTCTCACCGCTGGAGAAGTAAGCGTTAACTTCAGCACCCATCGGTTCAGTTACGTCAACGTCAGCTTCTACGATAGAGAACCTCGGATCGTCACCAACGATTGCGGCATCTTCGACATCTTCTGGACGAATGCCCATGATCACGCGTTTGTTAACATAGTTCCCGATATTCTTAATTGATGCGGCCTTCTTCGCTGGAATATCCATTTGGAAGGTCTTAGCGTCAATGGAGTAAACATCGCCGTCTTTATTAAGTACCACATCAAGGAAGTTCATGGCTGGACTGCCAATAAAGCCCGCTACAAACACGTTATTGGGGTTGTTGTAAATCTCAAGCGGAGCGCCCACTTGATAGATATGACCGTCCTTCATTACCACAATACGGTCACCCATCGTCATCGCTTCGGTTTGGTCGTGGGTTACATAAATGATTGTGGTTTGCAGGCGATTGTGCAACTTACTGAGTTCTGCCCTCATCTGCACCCTCAGCTTAGCGTCTAGGTTAGACAAAGGTTCGTCCATTAGGAACACTTTTGGCTCACGGACGATCGCTCGCCCTACAGCTACACGTTGACGTTGACCACCAGAGAGTGCTTTGGGCTTGCGGTCTAAGAGGTTCTCGATACCTAAAAGCTTGGCGGCATCGGTCACTCTTTGATCGATTTGGTCCTTGGGAAACTTGCGAAGCTTGAGCCCGAAGGCCATGTTGTTGTAAACATCCATGTGGGGATATAACGCATAGTTTTGGAAAACCATGGCGATGTCCCTGTCTTTAGGAGGCACATCGTTCACAACGCGTTCTCCAATCGAGATCTGCCCTCCAGTAATCTCTTCAAGACCTGCGACCATTCTCAGTGTAGTGGATTTTCCACAACCAGACGGCCCAACCAATACGATAAACTCTTTGTCTTCAATGTCCAAACTAATGTTGTCTACAGCGGTTACATTACCAAAACGTTTGGTAACACCCTTTAAAAGAACTTGTGCCACAAAAAATCTCCTCTCCTCTATAAATAGGATATTTCAAATATGCCAAGATGTCCACAAATGGGCAAAGCATCTTAGACATATTAAATTACAATCTCATAATATCACAGATCATAGATTTTGGCAAAATAAACTCGCAGAAATTTCCGGGATGAGAACTTTCAGGGATAAACGGAAAAATCCAATCAAATCTGTGAAAAACTAACTTTACCTGGAGTGTAACGCGAATTTAGCAATGGCTTCAGCCACCCCATGTTCATAATTGGCAGCGACAATATGATCAACTACCTCCTGTACTTCTTGTGGGGCATTTGCCACTGCCACACTAACTCCTGCCACTTTTAGCATGCTAATATCATTATTACTATCGCCTATTGCCATCACTTCATCGCTACGAATGCCTAAGCTTTCCGCTAACCACAAAAGAGCCTTCCCTTTGTGGGCCTGAGGATTCGTAATTTCAATGAACTTTGGTCGGGAACGGGCTAGAAGGACATTCTCCCCAACTAGGGGATGGAGCTGTTCAATTCGTTCCATGGTCTGGTCAGGTTCGCTAATCACCATTAGCTTGGAGAGGGTCTTATTACCATCCTGAATAAACTTAACCAAATCGCCCACGGCATGTATCTTAACCCGGTTTCGATCTGCATAGTCTTGTACTGCTTGATTGACAGTCGCCACGTAAAGTTCATCATCAAAATAGCCGTTGATTGTCCAACCACGGCCCTGCCCATATTCCACGATGGTAGCGGAGAGCTCCGTGGACAACGATTGCTCATAGAGGGTTTCGCCAGACAATCGCCGAACGAGCGCACCATTATAGCAGACGATGGGTTGTTCCATACCCAGGCCTAGCTGAAGGGCATATGGTACCGTCGCCTGGAACATGCGGCCAGTGCAAATGGTAAAAATCATGTCCTGCTCCCGTGCGGCGGTGATCGCCTGCCTGTTCTCAGCACTTAGTTGCGCATTCTTGCCTAATAACGTGTCGTCCAAGTCAGATGCAATCAATTTGATCATAATAAACCTCATTTCTGTATAGAAAAAGAGATGGTCATACCATCTCTAGTTTTCCGGGATGGTCATACCATCTCCTCTTTGATTTCTGCACTTCTTGAGCCAATCCTTCCTAAGTCTCCCTACTGGATACGGTAATTGATCCAGAAGTAGAAGAAGCATCGAGATCCAACTTATCGGGTCGATTCGAATAATCTACCGAATGAGCCGCCAATACGGCTCCGCCCCCTTGACGCTCCTGCCTTCCGATCTCCAAAGCCGTCTCATCTGTAGAAATGCGCCCTACCGACGTCTGCAGGTTGAGCGCCAACCCCAGATCAGGCTGTGATGGAAAAGTCACTCGGATTGATCCATTAGTGGTCCGTAGCCGGTAGCTTGTTATGCCGTGCACACGAGGAATCCTTACGTTCACCGATCCATTGGTTGTAAGGAGATCCACATCGCTCGCAGTTACAGCCAACCTGTAAGAGCCGTTGCCCTGACTGTGGTGAATTACCCTAGCATCTACATCCTTCATTTCGCAGGAGCCGTTGCCTCCCCCACCGCGAATGCTGTTAGCTTTCAGGGAATGTAGGTGTACGGACCCGTTCACCGTATTCACCTCGATGCTTGTTGCCTTCAGGTGTTCCACCCGCAACGAACCATTCTGCGTTGCCAGCCCCAACTCATACAGGCGCTCCTTGGGAACAAGCAAGTTCACAGCTATGCTCGCTTCACCAAAGATGGGTATGTTCAACCTGAAGTCCGTTCGTTCGGCCTCTTCTTCCCACCCTGGATCGAAGAGCCTGGTACCCAATTGATCGCGGTCACTTCCCCGTAGTCTCTGCACCAAAGTCAACTGGTATTCATCTTCGGACCATCCCTGCACCCGAATGGGCCCGTTAGCATTGCTCAGGCTAATAGCAATAACTTCACCGGAGCCAAGCTTGCCCTTGACAACGCTAGTGAATTCCTGGGTCTCCTCGTAACCCAAGAATGGTACACGAGATAAAATCTTAGGCAACTTTCCTAGCTTGTCGCCAAAATTGTGCTCCAGGGAACGGGAGAACCGTTCGGTGGCCACCTCCACCTTGGATGCAAAATCCTCCCCTAACCTTTCCAAGCGTACCCAAGGGTCTACCTGCGGATCATCAGGTTCTGCCGTCTTGCCCCCTCCTAGCGCTTTAAGCAAAACCTCTGCTTCCTCGGCCGAAATCTTACCTTCTTCGAGCATTCTAAGGATCATCCGTTGTTCTTCTTGCACAACGAAGACCTCCTTTCACATTCGTGCCTGCGTACAACACCTCTATTCCTTAATATTGCCCGGACGCGATAAAAATACCTTGGTCACTAGCCCTTAATCCAGCAAATCTCCTGAGCGCAAAAAAGCTCCGGTTATCTGGACCGGAGCTGGCATTGATACGAGTTGCAATTTCAAAAACGGAATGTTACACCACCGCCAACTAGAATGTCATTTGTTATCGGCGTTGTGGAGGTTCGATAGTGTTTTATGGTAGCTTGGAGGCTCAAACCATCCATAACCTCATAGGATGCGGTGGCCCGGGCACTGACAAGGTGGCCCGACTTGTCTGTATCGGTCTCTTTGTATTTAGGCGCATAACTTACATCTGCCATGAGGGACAACTGTGGCATGGGTAGGAATCTGAAGCCGCACTTCCCGTAAATCCCTTGGCCGGTTGTTTCACTAGAGCCTGCAGACTTTGTTGTCAAGCCAAGGTAACCTGCCCCAGCAAAAACCTGCAAATCCGCGTCGTTTACGGGGCGATACACCGCACCAACAGTGAACAAGCTATTATTCTGGGTACTGTCCGCCCCACCACCGCCAGATTGTGTAGCACTCGTATTCAAAAACGAACCGTCCACAAAGACCTGGTCAATGATTTTGATCATGGCGTGGGCACCAAATCCTCGACTTTGGGAGCCGCCTACACCAACGAGATAACTGGCATCACCCTCAAAGGATACGGCGCTGGCAACGAAACTTGTTGCGACAAGTAGTACATTTAAAACAACTAAAAAACAGATTGCCTTTTTCACGATTCCTGCCCCCCAAGACTAATTTCGGTTCTAGTTCTCGAAAAAAACGGCAAAACCTGCCGGGGCTTGCAGGTTTTGGATCAGATAATATCGAATTGACAGTATGAAAAAGCCACCAAGAAGGAGAGTTGATATGCGCAAACGAATTTCGGCACATGCTTTGTTTGGACTCACACTGTGCTTTTTACTGCTACTACCACAGATGGCTTCCGCCGAATTATTGGCAGGCGTGCACCTAGGCTACGGACGCACCACTTACTCCCAGGTTCTGGGCGAAGAGAATGTGCAAAACACCGAGTGGTCCAGCGGAATTTGGGCCAACTATAGCCATGAAGACCTACTTTTTTCCGCTCTATATCAGGGCAGTCTCGGTCTTCATGGGTTCAAGGCCAACCGCCATCTTGCCCACGCTGGTGCCAGTTACCTTTTCTTGAAGGAAGATGCGCTGCAGGTCTATGGAGGTTTAGGTTACCACTTGGTCTCCACTCGCTTTGAGACGCCTGAGGTCGATAATGGTGAACGTCACACTTTAACTGGTCACGGAATTGCGGGTCAAGTCGTAGTGAACATATCTATCAGTGACGAACTTCGGACCGCCGCTACAGTAGTAGCGAGCCCTTGGGCCACGTGGTCCCACAACGTGGCGAACAACACGCGACATGACATAGGGTCTGGCTCCTCTTTTATCTATAAGCTTGAGCTTGTCTATGACTTTTCCAGCGACTTTGGCGCCCAGCTCAGTGTGTTAGGCAACAACTATCGGGTCAGCGATGATGCGGGGCAGGGTAACACAAGAAGTTCTGCCGCCAGCATTAATCTAGGTATAACTCACCAATTCTAATATCAATCCGTTCAGATAAGCAAAGACCCCCAAGTGAGCCAATGCGGGGGTCTTTTTCGCGCTCCTACGTCTCCATGAATACCTTCTCCAAATCCACAATCAATCCGGGAAACAATCTTGATTCCGCTTTTCCAGGTGCCCTGAAGACCAGATTGTCTTTGATATCCCGCTCCTTAAAGGTATACACAGAAACATGTTTGTTTTTCGGATCGACAGTCCAATATTCCTTGACCCCAGCATGCATGTATAAGTTCAGTTTTTTCAACAGATCATTTCTTCTGGTGCCTTCAGACAGAATCTCCACCACCAAGGAGGGTACGCCGTGGTAATAGACATCTTTACCGAGGTGTTCATTTAGGTCGCAAATCACAACAAGATCCGGATGCACTTCATTGATATCACCTTCGGAACGACGAATCGTGATCCTATAGGGAGAGTCAAATGGTCGACACTTGGTTCCCTCAAAGAAATTATGAAACGTAACGTAAAAAAGAGCTAGATCATAACCTCTAGCTCTTTTGCATATACTGATAGATTTCTGCAGCAAGCTTGGCATTGATGCCAGGAACCTCCAGCAATTCTGCGGGAGTGGCGGAACGAATATTCTTGATACTACCAAAGTGTTTGATCAGAGCTCTTTTGCGTTTCGGCCCAATACCTGGAATTTCGTCTAAAACGGAACCCTGCGTAGCTTTGCCCCGTAAATTGCGGTGATAGGTGAGGGCAAAGCGATGGGCTTCATCTCGGATTTTTCGGAGCAAGAGCAAACCAGGAGAGTCATTAGGCAATATAACCGGTTCCCCCCGTCCCTCCAGATAGATCTCGTCCCTCTTTTCAGCTAAGGACAAAAACGGAATAATCAGCCCGAGTTCATCCCGGACCTCCAGGGCCACACCGAGTTGGCCCTTCCCCCCATCGATCAACACCATATCCGGGAAGATCGAGAACTTTTGGCCGGGGGTTTCTTCATTTTTTTCCATTAAGCCCCGTTGGAATCGGCGCGATACAGCCTCTTTCATCGCGGCGTAGTCGTTAGGTAAATCCTCGACACCTCGAATCCGAAATCGCCGATAATCTCCAGTTTTGAAGTCTCCATTCTCCCAAACCACCAAGGAAGCAACCACGTTTGTCCCTTGCAGATTAGAAATATCGAAAGCCTCGATACGCTCTGGCGGTTCAGGTAGGCCTGTCAACTCCTGCAGTTCTTCCATCGCCCGTTCGTTTGCTCTTTGTTTAAATACGTTGCGACTGCGGGTTTCATCCAAAGCGATTTGGGCATTCTTGATCACCAAATCCAGCAGCTGTTTTTTAGCTCCCCGTTGCGGCGTACGCAGATAGACTCTACCACCCCGGAGGCCTGCTAGCCAGTTCTCCATCACCTCTGGATGCGCGAGGGGGACTACTGTAAGCACTTCCCGAGGGATGTAGGACGCCTCTTGGTAATACTGTTGAAGAAATGCCCGTACGATTTCTGGTCCGTCGTCATCAGCAGAACATTCCAAGAGGTAATGGTCTCTTCCAATTAGTTTTCCACCACGCACAAAGAACACCTGCACACAAGCTAGTTCGCCATGGCGAGCATAGCCAATGTAATCCTGATCCTCAGCATGTTGGGCCACGATCTTTTGTTTTTCCGCCAAGGTTTGCATCCCCCGAATCTGGTTACGAATACGGGCTGCCTTTTCATACTCGAGTTGGGCCGACGCCTCTTGCATCTTCTTTGTCAGATCGGGAATCAGCCGATCAATGCGCCCCTCCAAAAACAGCAAGACTTCGAAGATCATCTCGGCGTACTTTTCTTTGCTGATCAAACCGGCACAAGGAGCTAGACAACGACCAATGTGGTAGTTCAAACAGGGCCTATCTTGCCCTCCCTCTTCAATGGTCTTACTGCACGTCCTTAGTGGAAAAAGAGTACGCAAGAAAGATAAGGTCCTCTTTACTGCAGTCACGTCAGTGTAGGGGCCGAAATAACGGGCACCATCATTGAGCCGTTTGCGGACCATCAAGACCCGGGGAAAGGTCTCTTGGATTGTCACCTTTATATATGGATAGGTTTTATCATCCTTCAATCTGACATTGTAATGGGGCGTATGCTTCTTGATCAGATTGTTTTCCAGGATTAAAGCTTCCACTTCAGAATCGGTAACAATATACTCCAGGTCTGTTATGTGCTCCACAAGCACCTGTACCTTCAGATCATGGTTGGCCGATTTTTGGAAATAGGACCTCACCCGGTTACGTAAGTTGATGGCCTTCCCCACATAAATGACCTCTCCAGCCTCATTTAGCATGAGGTAGACCCCTGGCGCAGTAGGCAAGGTGGCTAGCTTGTGTTCGAGTTCCATCCCCTTCACCTCTATTTCACCAAACGATTGTCACTTAGGACTTTCTGCAAGAAATGGCCCGTGTAGGATTCTGCAACCCGTGCCACTTCCTCTGGAGTACCCTTGGCCACCACGGTTCCCCCACCCTGGCCTCCTTCAGGCCCCAGGTCAATTACATAATCCGCAGTCTTAATCACATCGAGGTTGTGTTCGATGACGACCACTGTATCACCGGCCTCCACCAATCGTTCCAACACCGAAAGCAACTTGCGGATATCTTCGAAGTGGAGGCCAGTTGTCGGTTCATCCAAGAGGTAAAGGGTCTTTCCATTACTCCTACGACTTAGCTCAGTGGCAAGTTTTACCCGTTGGGCTTCTCCTCCAGAAAGTTCTGTGGCTGGCTGCCCGAGTCTGACATAGCCCAAACCCACATCGTAGAGCGTTTGCATTCGCCTATGAATCCGGGGGACGTTTTGAAAGAAATCCACTGCCTCTTCTACTTGCATAGCCAAGACATCAGCAATAGATTTACCCTTATACTTCACTTCTAAGGTTTCCCGCCCATAACGTTTCCCTTTACAGACCTCGCAGGGCACATAGACATCGGGCAAGAAGTGCATTTCAATCTTGAGAATGCCATCACCCTTACAGGCTTCACAGCGCCCACCTTTAACATTAAAGCTGAAACGACCTTTTCCATAGCCACGGACCTTTGCTTCATTGGTCATGGAAAAAAGCTCCCGGATACCATCAAAAGCTCCGGTATATGTGGCCGGATTTGACCTCGGAGTACGTCCAATGGGCGATTGATCAATCTCAATAACTTTATCTATAAACTCTAAACCTTCGATGGAGTCATGTTCACCAGGCTTGGTGCGGCTTCTGTACATCACTTGACTTAACTTCTTATACAAAATGTCGTTGATTAATGTGCTCTTACCGGAACCAGACACTCCAGTTACAGCCACAAAGACACCTAACGGGATCTGAACATCCAGGTTCTTCAAATTATGCTCCCTAGCACCTCTAATCGTAAGCCAATTGCCATTGGGCTTACGGCGCTTCTTAGGAACCCGAATCATTCTCTCGCCTTTTAGATACTGTCCCGTAATGGACCTCGGGACCGCGCAGATATCCTCCCACGTCCCCTCAGCCACAACTTCACCACCATGGGCACCAGCCCCTGGGCCCATATCGATAATCCAATCTGCTGCAGCCATAGTCTCTTCATCATGTTCCACCACAATGAGGGTATTGCCTAAATCTCGTAATTCCTTAAGAGACTCTAACAGCTTCCCGTTATCCCGTTGATGAAGTCCTATGCTTGGCTCGTCTAAGATATACAAAACACCCATCAGCTTCGATCCAACTTGAGTGGCTAAACGAATGCGCTGCGCTTCTCCCCCGGAAAGGGTGGCCGAGGCGCGGCTCAAATTCAAATAGTCAAGGCCAACGTTGACCAAAAAAACCAACCTAGCCCGGATTTCCTTGCTGATCTGCCTCGCAATGAGCTCGTCCCTAGGCGTGAACTCTAAGCCCTCGAAGAAATCCAAGCACTCCCGAATGGAGAACTCCGTCACCTGCATGATGTTCTTGTCGCCTACAGTCACCCCGAGAACCTCGGGACGCAAACGTTTTCCGCCACATTCGTTACAGGTACGAATACTCATGTACTGCTCCACATCTTGCTGCACCCACTCTGAACCGGTCTCCTGATAGCGTCTCAATAAATAGCCTACGAGGCCGTCGAAGGGCGCCTCATACACCCGTTCCCGTCCTGCATTATTTGTGTAGTTGAAGCTCATGAGTTCGTCGCCGAGCCCATGGAGAAGAATATCCATTTGTTCCCCCGGTAACTCCCGTAAGGGAACTGTAGCGTCAATCCCATACTTCCCACATGCACTTTCTAAAATGGCACTCCTCCACTGACTTTTACTATTCCGCCAGGGGACGAGACCCCCTTCTTCAATCGAGAGATCAAGATCGAGCAGTAAATCAGGATCAAGCTCTTGTTTATTGCCAAGACCTTCGCAGCCAGGGCACGCGCCAAATGGGCTGTTAAAGGAAAACATGCGCGGGGCTAGCTCTTCCATGGATATGCCGCAATCGATGCAAGCTAATTTCTCACTGAATATGAGTTCCTCTCCCCCAATGACATCCACAAACACTATACCCTCGCCGTACTGTAGCGCTGTCTGTACCGAATCGCCAAGACGTCCCCCTAAGTCTGGCCGGACGCTAATGCGATCCACGACAATTTCGATATTGTGCTTCTTATTCTTGTCCAAGTTCAGTGCATCGCCAACTTCGTGGAGCTCCCCGTCGACCCGAATCCGAATAAAACCGTCTTTAGCAATCGACTCTATTACCTTTTTATGTTCACCCTTCCTCCCCCGTACAACAGGTGCTAACAGCTGAATACGGGTGCCTTCGGGTAAACTCAGAATTTGATCCACGATTTGTTCCACCGTCTGTTGGGTGATGGGTTGACCACAATTGGGGCAATGGGGTTTTCCCACCCTGGCGAAGAGCAAACGTAAATAGTCATAAATCTCAGTCACAGTGCCAACTGTAGATCTGGGATTACGACTCGTAGTTTTTTGATCAATAGAAATCGCTGGGGATAACCCCTCAATCAAGTCGACGTCGGGTTTATCCATCTGCCCCAGAAATTGCCTAGCGTAGGCCGAAAGGGACTCTACATATCGTCTTTGTCCCTCTGCGTAAATAGTGTCAAAGGCCAAGGAAGACTTACCAGAGCCCGACAATCCCGTCACTACCACCAATTTATTCCGGGGAATTTCCACATCTATATCTTTCAAGTTGTGCTGTCTAGCACCTTGTATAACTAATTTGCTGTTCAAACTGACAACCCCATTTCAATCCGTATATCCCGTATCTCGTCGCGCAGTTCCGCTGCCCGTTCAAAGTTGAGTTCCTGAGCGGCGCGATACATCTCTTCTTCCAGTTCCTGGACGAGGGTTATAACCTGTTTGAGAGAACCCTGTCGCCGGACATCATAATGGGGTCTCTCTTCAGCCACCTGTTCTTCAGGAAGATCCTGAGCGATATCCTTGATAGCCTTTTGAATACTTGTGGGTGTAATTCCCATCAGCTCATTATGCTCCAATTGAATGGCACGCCTGCGACTCGTTTCATCCATAGCATACTTCATCGAATCTGTGACACGATCCGCATACATGATTACTTTCCCCTCCACGTTACGGGCGGCACGTCCAATGGTTTGCACCAAAGAAGTTGAAGAACGCAAAAAACCTTCTTTATCAGCATCCAAGATGGCAACCAAGGATACTTCTGGCAGATCCAAACCTTCACGCAAGAGGTTGATGCCCACTAATACATCAAAGACTCCTTGGCGAAGTTCTCTCAAGATTTCGATCCGGTCAAGGGTTTCCACGTCAGAATGCAGATAACGCACCTTGAGACCAACCTCGGTGAAGTACTGGGTGAGGTCCTCTGCCATACGCTTAGTAAGAGTGGTGACCAAGACCCGCTCTTTTCTCTTGAGAACGAGTCCGATCTCATCCAGGAGATCATCAATTTGCCCCTTTACAGGGCGAACTACAACCGCGGGATCTACAAGCCCGGTAGGTCGAATCACTTGTTCCACCACTTGCTCCGATCGTTCCTTCTCATAGGGTCCAGGCGTTGCCGAAACATACACCACTTGATTCATATGATCTTCAAACTCCGAAAACTTCAGCGGTCGATTATCTAAGGCAGAAGGTAGACGGAACCCATATTCAACCAGACTTTCTTTCCGAGAACGGTCGCCAAAATACATGGCTCGAACTTGGGGAATTGTAACATGGGCTTCGTCGATGACCATTAAATAGTCTTTGGGAAAATAGTCTAACAGGGTGGCGGGGGTTTCATCCGCCTGACGACCACTTAGGGGCGCTGAGTAGTTTTCGACTCCGGTGCAATAGCCAAGCTCTGTCAACATCTCCAAGTCGTAACGCGTGCGCTGTTCTAAACGCTGTGCTTCCAGGAGCTTATCCTGACTGCGTAGCACCTTTAGGCGTGCCTCGAGCTCAGCTTCTATTGCAGGCAACGCTCTTTGCAGCTTTTCTTCTGGAGTGACAAAGTGAGAAGCCGGATAAATTGTGAGCTCGTCCCGTTGTTCGAGAACCTCGCCAGTGATAGGATCAATTTCTTGAATACGCTCGATCTCGTCGCCGAACATCTCCACTCGAATCACCGACTCACTACCGACAGGAATAATCTCGATGACATCACCCCTTACCCTAAACGTACCACGGCTGAAGCCGATATCATTGCGCTCATATTGAATACCCACCAGGCGGCGGAGAATGTGATCTCGATCTCGATATTCGCCATTCTTCAGCGAAAAGGTCATGCCGGAGTAATCCTCAGGCGAACCAAGCCCATAGATACAGGAAACACTAGCCACGATGATCACATCACGCCGTTCAAAGAGGGCACTGGTGGCTGCATGGCGTAGACGGTCAATTTCGTCATTAATGGAGGCATCTTTTTCGATATAGGTGTCGCTGGTAGGTACATAGGCCTCTGGCTGATAGTAGTCATAGTAACTGACAAAGTAGTGCACCGCATTATTAGGGAAAAAATCCCGGAACTCACTACACAATTGTGCTGCCAGAGTTTTGTTGTGTGCGAGCACCAGGGTAGGTTTCTGTACCGCTTCCACCACTTTGGCAATGGTGTAGGTTTTTCCTGAGCCCGTTACACCCAGTAAGGTTTGGTGCTTCATTCCGGTCTGGACTCCAGAAACTAGTTCCTTAATGGCTTTGGGTTGGTCCCCGGCAGGCTCAAAAGGAGCTACAACTTGAAACATATTCTGCACAGCCATTTATTTTCTATCTCCTCTTTTTTGATGTTCTGGTAGGTAATCTCAATCAGGTAGCCAATTATATCACTATTCAAGATTGGGAGGTCAATGTAATGAGCTTAATGATGATGGTGGAGATCCCTCGTGGGAGTCGTAATAAGTATGAATATAATGATGAAGACAAGCGGTTCTATCTAGACCGCATGCTATTTTCTTCGGTTCACTACCCAGCGGATTATGGGTTTATCCCAGAAACGTTGGCCGAAGATGGGGACGCCCTTGATGCCTTGGTTCTCGTAGGTGAAGCTACCTTCCCTGGTTGTTTTATCCGGGTAGAGCCTGTAGCTGCCTTTGAGATGTGGGATGAAAAGGGACCTGATCAAAAAATCCTCTGTGTGCCTGTAAGTGATCCCCAATGGAATTGGGTAAAGAGGTTGGATGATGTACCCTCACATCTGCTCAGAGAAATCACCCATTTTTTCCAGGTCTACAAGGACTTGGAGCGCAAAAAGACCAAAGTAGGTAACTGGTTGGACAAGGAAGAAGCCCTGCGGTATGTTGCTGAAGCCCAAGCTCGCTATGCGCATACCAGCTAATCATGGACTTAACAAAAGCCTGGAGATGGGAACGAATTGCACACCTGAGTCTAGCAACTCCGGTATCATCTCCCAAAGAGCGTCAGCAGTAGCCGGTCGGACATGCCCTATCATAACGGCATGTCCTTGTTTTTGTGCTAAGCTCAAGCCTCCGCGGATCTGTGCCTTGATTTTTTCTACATCGTTTTCATTATCGATAAAAAAATTGTTGATCCCGAACGGTACGCCAACTGCTTGGGCCACCTCCGCGACCACACTAAGTGGAGTTGTGCGACTATCCACAAAGAACACCCCTAGTTCCCGTGCCACTTCTAGGACATAGGTCATGAGTGTAGGATCCGCCGTTACTAAGGAACCCATGTGATTATTCAGTCCCACCGCCATCGGCAGAGAGGCTAGATTTTTTCTAAGTTGTGCCTCCACCTTTGTTGCATCCATATCCCTGGTAATGCCTCCTGGGCCTAAGCGTAGGCTTTCATCCAAGGCCTCCATTGGCTGGTGCAAGATGACCTCATGGCCCACTGCATGAAGACGTTCGCTCACTTCCTGGGACAAAACCAAGTGAGGTAATACCGCCATCGTGAGTGGCAGGGGGAAGGCAATCAGGGGCCCGGTGGCTAGCGGGGAATTACCCCAATCATCGATAATAAGAGTTAAGATTGGGAACTCTGGTGTCCCCTTCATAAACCCTTTTGGATCGAAGGGTTCTTCCATGACGGTGATGTGGCCACCGTAGTAATAATCGTAATTCTGGGGATTGAGAAGTTCGATACGCCATTCATAGGCCAGTACCCGCTGGTCCCACCCGGCCACACTACTCCAGAACCCCATCGAATAGCCA
>WPCH01001790.1_pt1 | contig 15440 bp, 22 predicted proteins | sample 5399881 | NCBI WGS metagenome assembly WPCH01 (sample SAMN12869468, study PRJNA574797) | sludge metagenome | isolation source: wastewater treatment of pH5 | place: China:Beijing | collected 2019-05-20
TAAATAAACTTCTTTCATTCTTTGCTTTATTATTTTAATTTCATCTAAAGAGTTTCTGTTCATTTTTTCTTACCCAAAATTACAATAAAAAACACAAAGGGATCTCCCCCTTGTGCATATTGCAACAAAGGGTTAGCCCCCCTTTCAATTTATGTTATTTATTGCATGAATAATCTTTAATGAAGCAGCTGATTAAAATAAAGTTAACTGTCCAGATTCGTCATTATTCAAATTCAACTCTTTGCTAATTTTTTCTTCTGGTTCTAATAATTCTTCGGTACATGATTTAGATAAGACATTTTGTGTATTACAATCTGCATGATTCCGCTGGTAACAAGCGCAATACAATGGTACTTCAGGATCCACCTGTTCTAAATAGCAATCTCCTTTGCCTAAAGAACAAGTTTCCCAGTGTCCACATGCCCCAAATCCTTTCTTAGAATAGCCTAGAGCCGTGTATGAAGCGTCTGATTTCATATGTGGGTTTCTTTCCATTATCCTTTTTAACTGTTCTATCCACATAGAATTCCCCCCTTACAAAGCAACCATATATACATTTTTTTGCAACTTAATGAACATTTCTTGCAGAACAAGATTTAACGAAACATTCGCTTGTCTTCTTATATAACCTTTTTCTAAAAGTGCTATTGCATGAGCAATTCCTTTTACACCTAGTTTTTCAGCATGTAGCTCTAAAATATTGATTTGACTTTGAAAAGATATAAAACCCTTCTTTTTCGTTAAAGCATAAAGTACATCCTTAAACCATATGTTTATAAATTTAAATAGAATTGGCTCTTTTTCTTTTGAATCTATTAATTTTAATAACTTTATTATTTCTATATAGACTGCAGGTTCCATCAAATTCTTCATCAAGCAGGCTACTTGCGAATGTAGATCTATAAACCACTGCTCTCTTGCTAGTGACATAGCCTTATCTATATTATTTGTCATACGAGTTAAAAGCTTTACTATATCCTGAGAAAGATTTGCTGCAGATAATTCTTCTTCGTATTCTCCCATAGGTGTATCTAGAAAGTTTAAAATTTGGCATCTAGATTGAATCGTACCAAGAACCTTTTGTATATTTTCTGTAACAAGAATGGCCGTTGTATTTCCATCTGGTTCTTCTAAAAATTTTAATAAACTATTTGCAGCACTAGTTGTTAGCATTTCAACTCGATCAATAAGATAAATCTTTCTTGAGAGTTCAGTAGATGTGTATGAGATCTCCTTGTGTAATTGCTGAATTTGCTCCTTTTTTATACTCCCACCCTCTTCTGGTGAAATAATAACTATGTCAGGATGAATGTTGTTATTTATTCGATTACAATTTCGGCAATCATTACATGGTTTTCTCTCTGAATTTTCTAAGCAAAATAGGCTTTTAATAAATAATAGAGCTGTCTCTTTTTTTAAAGTACCTGCTTCCCCGTTAAATAGATACGCATGACTAACCTTTTTATTTACTAATCCATTTTTCAGTATTGTCCCTACGATATGTTGCTTTCGCATTACTTCATTCCAAGATATAATTCTTGTCATCATTACCACTCCTTAATTTTTATTAACACAAAAAGACCTTTCGAAGAAATAAGTGCTATTGTAAGAGGCTTACAATAATTCTTATAACCCGAAAGGTCTTGTGTATTAGTTTAAGCAAAATAAAAATATTAATACGTAAATAATACCGAAAATTCAGATAAAAAACAAGTATACACGCCATTGTTATATTACTTCACCAGTTTTATAGATTATTGTCCATTTAAAACAAAAAATAAAGTATCACGAACGTTGATTTTGTAATAGAAAAAGCCCTTTTATTTTGAAAAAAGTTTGATTAAAAATAGAATTATCTTTGTGAACGAATGTACAATTTTTATAAAAAAGTTTGATTGAAATTCATTATAAACCCTACTACAACAACATTCCTTTTAAACTTTATGCTTTAAAGCGGTTGAACTTTTTTCAAAACGTCGCGACTTTTTTATAAACAATTCATCTTTTTTCAAAACGGTACGACTTTATTTCAAAACACACTTAAAAAAATCTATGTTCATAACTATAATGTCTATTAATATTTCGAGAAAGGTGGGGATTTTACTTATAAATTTAATTTCATAAAATTAAAAAGGGAGTGTTTAAACTGATGCTTTATCCAATTATTTTCGGCTTATTTGTATGTTTACCCATTTCAATTGGACTATGGATTTCCACGTTTATAGTACAGTGTTATTTTAAAGACAAAACACGTCTTCAAGTTAGTCTTCTTGTAGCAAATTTAATTTTTATGTCTATCGCTGCCTTTATTGCTACATTAGGTGACAAATCAAATATTATATAGAAATGTAGAACTTACTTATTTTAACTTTTTCATATAAAAAACATATAAAAGACCATAGATACGTTCTACTATTGTCTTTTATTTTTACCAATATTACATTACTGCAGCTAAATTTTTATAAATAACCTATGATACTAACACAATTTCATTCAAGTATTCATTAAAATTATTAACATTGTATCCTATGCTTTGAAGCATGTGTTTAGTTCCTGCACAAGATACAGAATATCCTTTTTGCACTGAGTTTTTGAGTTGTTCTGCTGTAATCTCTTTTAGGTTTCTATTCTTATAACATTTTTGATCAGAAACAAACTTCATTATTAAGAACAGGTTAGGATTAATTATACCATCTGAGATTACTTCTAAATCTATACAAAAATCTACAATTCCCATTTTCTCTTCGAATAAAGGAATATATCGAAACCCTTCATTTATTAACCTTTTTACTATTGCTTCTACATTTGACCCTTTTTCAACACAGTAAATCCTATACATAGTATCACTTCCCTTTATATAAATTATACTTTTATGCAGAATAGGCCCTACCAATAATCTCTCTTTCAGGATGTTCATATAGAGTATCTAACCATTTACTATAATCATAAGTAACAATTATATCGGCACCTGGACAGCCCATATGTAGAGCATTTAACATGACTGAGAGAGAAATATGATCATCTTCGGTATAATAACAATGATATAAGTCTTTCCCTTTCTCTATATATGGTGGATCGATAAATATAGTAGCTGAATCATCCCAATAGGCTTCTTCAATCAACTCTAGGGCATTGCATTGGGATACAATTATATTCTCACTTAAAGAATGGATATATTCTATCCTTTTAATTAATTCTTTAGGGTTCCAACGTGATAATAATTTTTCAATTGGACCATTTTTTCCGCCTAAAGGATTAGCTTTTGAAATACCACTATACGCCAATCTGTTAACCAGTAATGAAGCCCAAGCTGCATCTACAACATCAAAACCTATATAATCATTTTTTATTATTGCTTGCGCTTCAAAATAGTCTTTATGCGTAGGAATAATGGATTCTAAGCGATCAATTAATACATAAGGCATATGTTTTACAATCCACCAAAATGAGTAAACTCCCGTATCTAAATCATTAAGGTGTAATTTCCCAATGACATTTGCGCTTAACATTGCTAATTCAAAACTCCCTCCACCAGTAAATGGGGAAACTAACATATTAGTTTTATTTTTTTTGAGAAGCGTATATAGGTAATCTATAATTCTTGTTTTTCCTCCTGGATACCTATATGGAGATAGTCGTTTTGAAAAATTATAATTTAAATGTTTAGTATTTATAGGTTGTGCATGCTTATTTTCTAATACAAGTGTAAAGCAATGCTTTTGGGCATCTTCATCTATATACGTATAGCCATCACACAGTTCACACCAAAATCCTTGATTGTATTGATCCATTTGAAAATCACATTCTTCTAAAGTACCTGTAAGGAAGCAAAAGCTACAAGTTAGCAATTATATCACCCCCTCGATTATTCGCGCACTTTACCATCTCTTATCTGTATAACTCCCTATCGTTTTTCCCTTCTATAAGATTTCAGATACATACTATCATCAAATTATCTCAACAATAATTTCAGAATTCATATTCCACGTTTCTTCAATTCGCCATACTAAAAATTCCCTCAACTGACTATCATCTCTTTCTTTACCAGTAATACTTAAAGTAGCAATAATTTCATGGTTACTAACTGTTCCAACAGAAATTACCTCTGGCTCAAAAACCTCGTAATGACGTTCCTTTGAAATTGCAAACTTAAGCCTATCAATTAACAATTCTGGTGTTACTGTGGGCGTTTGATACTCAGATTCACTCGTATACTTTATAAACTTAATTCGTATCTTCATATCAGCAAAATACTGTTGTTTGGTTAGTTGACCAATATCTCCATAAAATGTTACATGAACATTTGAAGTATCACTGATGCGAGAACGAAATTGTAATCTAAAAGTTGTTTCATTTGCCCATTCAAGGTATATTGGAGTATTATTAAAACCTTTCTTGTATATATTAAGGTCGTATTCTCCAAACTTAATTAGCCATTCATCTTTCTCACCTTTATTAATCTCTATTTCCTTCGTGTCTATAAAAAGGTTTCTCCCTAAGCCAGCGATGTTAACCCGTGTCTTTACATCACTTTGATTTGTTTTAATTCTCTCTAAAGCGTAAATTCCAATTTCAGTTGGAATTGCATTTCTGAAATCGCCTTTTTTATTAATTAAAACCTCTAAAGGGTCTACCGGTTTCTTTTTAAACATACTATATACACTTCCTCATATAAAAAACTTATAAGTTATGGGGTTTCTATATAGATGGGTTTACACTTAATGTTATAGATGAGTATATTCATTTTTCTTTACAGATCCCAAAAGCGTAAATTTATCATTTTCATATTTAAAAATTTCAATGATATTAACATCTATAAAAATCTCTAAAAGACTATTTGCCTTTTCATTCGCTTCATATTCGCTACTTAATAAACAACTATCGCAACCTTTGGGTTCATTATTTTTCTTTGCTACAAATGAATATATTACTTTCAAGAAAACCATTCCTTTCTACAAAATTCGGTAGCTAATACCTTAACGCATCCATTCATTTTCGAAACTAGGGATAGAACAACAAACTCCCCATCCATCAGAGTACTTTTTCATCAAACGTAGGTTACGCCAACCCATTTCTAGCATTTTCTTTTTAGCTATTAATACAGCTTCATCAACACTATTGGCTTTAAATTTAAAAGTACCAACCATAAAATCCATTATATATTCCTCCTGATTTACAAAATCCAAAAATCATTACAATACTATGCAAAATTCAAATTGTATTAATACGACCTGCATGTAATTTCCCATTAAGAAAAGCTGCATAGGATTTATCTAACAAATTAAGCAATTTCGTTAAATCCTTTTCATTTCGGTAACTAAACATTACCCCCTTGGTGAAATCACAATCTATAACACCGTAGAAAGGTAAAAAAATAATAAAATCGTTAAAATTAAACTTTGTTTCTTCATAATACGTATAGTTAATTACCCTGCTCTTACGAGTATACTCTTTGTAAAAAGAATAAAAATCCAGATAAAAATTTGCTTTTAGTGGTGTGATAGGTATTTGTATATCGCTCTCACCTATTGTTAAGCATCGTTGATAGAGGTGTAACACAATTTTATTATTTACAGTAATATTTTTCTTCAAAGTAATTAAAACTATATTTCTATCTATTTCTTCAACATTCCAATATATTAAATTGCATTTCATCAATTGTCTGCACCCACTTTTGGACAAAATTCAAAATGTATTACAATCACTCAAATTCAAATTAACATAAACCCTTATCTCCCTGCCTTTACAACAAACACACTATACATTTAACCCTTTAAATAAAACCTTTATTCACAATCCATATCTATTACGCTTTTATAAGTACACTTTTTATCGGAGCACTTTAGAAATATTAATTGCTCTCTCGTTTGAATACATAATTCTCCATTACATCTAGGACATATTAATCCGCTTTTCATTTTCTCCCCCAGCCATTGGCTTTCTTTAAATTTTATTTTACTCGTCAAAGTATTGTTATTTTGAGCAGCAACATAGTGCTTCTTCCCTATTTTTTATTTAATTTCCACAATCTTATCAATTGCGATTGGCTCATACAATTCTAACTCTTTATCATTGTCCACGAGTTTGTTAGTTCTAAAGTAGACTTTATTTAATTTACCCTCTACTAATACATGACATATTAAATTTTCATCTGCCCATTCCCTAGATGTTGTAGAATTTAATACTTCATCATCATTTTTATCACTTAACAGAAAATATTTTTTGTCTTTGCTTAATTCTTTTTCTAATAATCCCTCAGCAATACCCACATTTTTTTTGTTTGTTCCATTTTTACTTCATATAATTTTTTTCTTCATTTGATTTATTTGATACATATACAACAGCTACTATTATAGCTATTATTCCGATTATCAAACTAAATAAACAAAACACTTCATAACTTTTTTCCTCTTCCCGATTCATATAATCACCTCTTGTATTAATTGCTGATCATATTTCACAATTTTGTGCCTCTCTCTGTATTATTGAAACTAATCATTGCCTAAAATAATGAAGAAGCCTTTCGTCCACAAGTCTCTAAGCCATATTAAATATGATTCCGCAGTATGCCCTTCCGCTAATTCTATTAATTTATATTGGTTTATTATTTGAATGCATTTATTTGGATGAGTAAGTGATTCTAAAAAATCCATATCTTTATCTTCCAATTCTGTTAAGCGTAGTGATACATTATTATAATCTATAGGTAACAACTCAAATATACTCTTAGTATCTAAACCAGCGCTTTCTAAAAAGTCATAGAAATCCCTAAATTCTTTATGACTCCAATCCGTACATTCAATATCGTTATCATCAATTATTACCTTGTAAGAAGCTCTATCGATGTTAAAATTTCGTAACGCTTGAATTGAATAACCCACTATAAAACCTCCCACTTAACGATTTAGCAACTTGAGAATTAGCTGCTAACTTTGTGATTCTGTCTCTTCTATTCAGCCTAGTCACCTTATTTTTCTACGAATTTCAAATTACATTACATTTATTTGACTTTCTAATTTCTCTAGTTAAAGAGCAAATAGATTTCGGTTTTTTAAGATCATTTTTCACGAAAGAAATATCATCAATAAACGATGTAATGATATGTTCTTTGTTAGCAGTTGCTTGTAAATACTTAGTTATTAAAGGTTCTCCCATGCTTTACCTAAACTACGTATATTCATTCTCCTTCTTATGAAAATTTATATTGTATTACATTAACAGTTTTGTTCTTTTAATTTCTTGATAAACTCAAAGTAAAAATGTTCTGATACCGCAACGCTTTGAGGAGAATGCTTCGTTTCGAAAACAGATGAAACTATTTCGCCAAAATCTCCATTTAATAAGTAAATCTCAAATTCTATATTATATCCACCATTGTACCGGTCAAATTCAATTTGAATTGCTTCTACATTTCCCGAAATTCTTAAAAGCTCTTTAATAAGGAAATCGATTGTAAAAGTCGGTAATTGATTAACATAAATTCGCTTACTATACCTATTAAAAGCATCCTCAAAAATATTAAATGACTTTTCGCTAACCTCTTTATCTACAATTACAAACTTTTTATCTATATCCATTCTTAATCATCCTTTTTTATAAATTAACGCTTTGCTTTAAAATTCTTCAGTTAATAATTAACACCAATTTTTATAAGCTAATGCCCCTTTGTAAAATTTAAAATTAACCTTTGGTAAGACTACTCCACGTTCACTTCTATTGTGGTCAATACCTATCCAAATGCCCTCATCATTCCATGAGTCATAACCTAAACGAATTTCTTTAAAATCTTGTAAATGTGGTAACAAAAAATTTTCTAAATACGTTTCATACGTTTCTTGATATTCAGGAAAATAATTAGATAAATATTTCTTGTATTCTTCTTTATAAAATTCGTAAAATCTGTCACCTTCTACATCTAAAAAGAATTGAAACTCAAGGCTCTCTTCTCCAACTGGCGGAAACTTTACATATATATTTTCAAACATTCATATATCACTCTTTTCATTGCCCTAAATTCAAATTCTTCCACTACAACTTCATGTTTACCAATACCATATCTCCATCTAAATACGATTGGCAAACTTGTTAGCGCTTTTTTATTTTATTGAATGCCAATGGTTATTTACTAGCCCATTCAATTCATCGGCTAATGCATCTAATCTGTTTATTTCTTTTTCACCGATATCTTCCAAATAATTTTCACGATAATCTTCTGTCATTCTTTCAAGTGTTAAGTATAGCCAATAAGCAACTTGTGAAATACTCACTTCATACTTACGTAAAATTGCATTCAATTCTTTTGTCGATTCGCTCATGATGGATCACTCCTTTATTTAAAAATCCTCTATAAAATTCAAACTTACAGAAATTCAACTATTTTAATTGGCTATTTAGCATATACCACATTTTTTGATATTCTTTATCCTTAGATAAGGCTTCTTCATGTACTTCATTACGCTCATTCATTTTGATAAAATTCTTTTCTAAATCATCAAGAACTTCTTTTTCTTCTTTCGGGGTCAATCCTCTTTCTTTCACTGCTTTTATTACTGATTCAGGTATATTTTTCATTCTTACACACCTTTCATTTCTATAAAATTCAAATTGTATTAAAATATCTGTTGAAAAAGCAATGCCTCTTTATTTAAAGTTTCTTTGATAGTCTCTTTTATTTTATACATTGCTTCTTCAGCCTCATTACGTTCTGAAAATGAAAAATGACCGCTTTGAAAATTAAAGTAGTTTAAATTATATAAACAAGAGTCATTACCTGTCATAACAGCCTTATATTGTTTATTTCTATAACTAACAAGTTTTATTTTAATCTTATCTTTTTGTAAATGTTTTACAATTAAGTTTTTGGATTTAATTTCAAAGGCTGGTCTATATTTTTCAACTAAATTTTGAATTCTCATTTGAAATTCTTTATTAAAATAATGAATTTCAACGTGAATCTCATATGGTTTTTCCAATGTTCTATTTGTTTTCATATCAATGTCTACCTTATAAAAAAACATGCATCTTCTCACCCGCTTTTCTAACAACATTCAAAATTGATTCCAATTTGCGAAATAGTAAAAATTTTCTACGCATTATAATTATATTACTATTTGATACCAATGAAAAATCAATCCATAAAAAAATAACAGGGCTCCAAAATGGCGGCCCCTGTTATTTTGATTCCAAATATTAAATTATGTCTTATCCAACTTATCATCAACTTTTCTTATAAAAATATCTTTATTTCAATTCCTCATAAGATGAATCAAATTTACCCTCTTCCGCAAGGCTAAAATTAATTCCAATAGTTGGTGAAAGTCTTTCTGTCCATTGATACCCTTCATCAATATAATGTTTTAACTCATCTACCTCTAAAAATTTACGCTTTCCTTCTACTGCATGTAAACTTCCCTCTGGATAATCAAACCTACGGTATTCCCATAGTATCAAGTGTGATTTTTTATCAGGAAATAACTTAAAGGCTATAACACCCGTCTCCAAAGAACCAGATTCATATTTTTGAAGATAAAAAGGAAGATGTACTCCAGATTCTTTAAAAACTTCCTTCCCCTGGATTTCACGTATATAAAAATTATCCCAATCATTCTTTTGTTCCTCTCTCCAAGAGCAAAAGAATTCTTCAGGAACTCCAAATTCTTTACATTTATTCGTTACAAAGTTAAAAAATGCATTGTTAAACTCGCGAACTATTTCCATTTAATATTTCCTCCCATAAGTTCATTAAAGTGGTGGTATTTTGGTGGTCGTTGACATATGCAGAATTCATATAACTTCAATTAACTCTATAATTCCCAGAAAAAAACTTTCTATATATTGTAATTATATTACTAATTTACACCAATTTGAAATCTTCCCATAATAAATAACAGAGGACCCAGATTAGATTACCTCTGTTACTAATCACTCATAAAATAAATATCCATTTTTTGTTCTTGAATGCTTGCAGCTTTATCTTTTATATACTTCTGTAATAAACCTTGATATTTCACATGGTTGATTTCTAACTACCTTTGGACTAGAGATATACAATTCACTTTCAGCACGGGTAATTCCTACATAAGCTAATCTTCTTTCCTCTTCTAAGCTCTCTTGTAGCTTCATTATTATTTCTTTTTTATTTGTAATTCTATCTTCCATCACCTCAAGTGCTGACTTATGAGGTAGAACACCTTCAGATACACCAATAAAGAACACGGTTGGAAATTCTAATCCCTTAGAGGAATGTATAGTATGCAATGCAACCGCATCAGGGTTTTGCTGCTTCTGCAATTCTTCCATTTGCTTATTTCGAAGGATAACTTTGTCTATAAATTTTAAAAATGAAGCTATATCTTTAAATTTCTTGGATGATGCTGTTAGTTCATCAAGCACTTCTTTCACTAATTCTTGATGAATAGTTAAAGATCCACGTTTATTGTTCTGTAAATACTTTTCATATCCAATGTACCCATTTCTAATTTCTTCAATAGCTAGTGCTGGGTTTAATCTCCCCAAGCCCTTTAAGTTTTTAATCACTCCTATAATAAATTGAAGTTGATACTTTTTTAATTCTGGAATTGATGTTAAGTAGTATAAGAAAGGTTTTACCTTTCCCTCTATATAATCTAATGTAGAAGCTCGATTAATATGAGACATCGCTTTCTCCTTACTTATATACAGTACATTACATATTTCATTTATTGCCTCTTCATCATTTGGATTTAATGCTAGCCTTAAAAAACCTATAATTGGCCGTACATACATATTTTCATAGAAAGTATCCTTATTACCATATTGAACATAAGGGATATCATTTAATACTAGCTGCTCTACAATCGCTCTACTGACAGCATGAGTCCTGTATAGAACTGCGATATCTTTAAATTGTCTTTTTTCACCTTTAACTACACTCTTTATACTTTGCACTATATTTATTGCCTCTTCATCACTATCTTCAGGTGAACTATAAATCGGTTTAGGTCCGTCCACTTTATAGGCTCTAAGTTCTTTTTTAAATTGTATCTTATTGTTTTTTATTACTTCATTCCCAAGTCCAACAATGTATGGATTTGATCTATAATTGACCTCAAGCTTTATCACTTTCGCACCTGGAAATTCATTCGGAAAATCTAATATCAATTTTGGATCGGAACCCCTAAACGAATAGACTGTTTGGCCATCGTCCCCCACACCGAATATTAATTTTTGCAGGTATGCTAACATCTTAACTATCATTTGTTGCAGCAAGCTAATATCCTGATATTCGTCCACTAGGATATGAAGAAACTTATTTTGAAGTAATTCAAGAAGATGATAGTCATCTAGAAGAAGTTCATAGGTATATAGTAAGATATCATCAAAATCCATTTGATTATTATCTACTTTCCATTCTTCATAAGATTGATATATTGTCTTGATTTCCTTTTCAATTGGCGTTTTAGCAGGAAGATTCTTTGGAGTTACAAAAGTGTTTTTGTAATAAGAGATAAGTGACAATATAGTTTCAGGGTCATATGCTTCCTGGTATTTATATTTCTTTAATATGTTTTTAATAATGATGTGTTTGAATTTTTCATTACTTAAAATACGTTGACCGTATCCTCTGCTTCTTAATATCCTCAAAAATACAGAATGAAATGTACCAGCAACAATAGTATTTAATACCGATTTACTTATGCCTGGTAAACCAGCAATCCTTTCCTTCATTTCATTGGCCGCTTTACGTGTGAATGTTAAAACTAATATTCTTGATGCATCTACATGTGCTACACACATTAAGTAGCCTACTCTACTTGCTAGAACTCTTGTCTTTCCACTCCCTGCAGCAGCAATTGCTAATACAGGTCTATCAATTGTTCGAACAGCTTCAATTTGTTTCTCGTTTAGATAAATGCCCTTTTCTTCTAACGCTCTAAAATAAAATGAATCAAATTCATTATCAGTTATTAATTCCTTAGAAGTGTAAATATCAGCTATTTCCGCTTGAGGTATCGTCTTCATTTCAAAGTAGCCTTCTGGTAGAAATACACTTTGTTTTTCTGACATCTTCAAAACTTTCCCCTCTCTTTCATACTTTTGTACAAATAAAAATAGCCCTCCGGAAAAGAATTGCATGTACGATGTACAGCGTTCTTTTACCCGAAGGGCATAATTCCTAATAAACGAAAGAAAATTCAAAAATATATTACAAGTATTATATCATACTTAAATATACGGTTCACTTTACATTTTACTCATTTGCATATCTATTCAAGGCACTTTCAAACGCTGAAATCCCCTTACTATTTACAAATCGGATAGGAGTGTTATAACGAGCTGCGGCTGGAATAATTAATTCATGATATATATGACTCAATAATTCTGTTAGATAAAAGACTACATCAGCTTTTTTAACTGCACTATCTATCTTACGATGCTGATCTTCTGCTACAAATATAATTTCTGCATTGTATTTTTCAACGCACTCTCTATAGTATCTTTCTTTATTTCCACCAATAACAGCCACTTTCTTGCATGACAAATCATTCTTATGCACATTTCCTTCCGGCTCTTCTTCTTTCTGCAATTGAATGATTTCTTGAGCCATTTGTTCAATCGTTTTATTTAAATACTCTATTTCTTTTTTATGTTGTTCGGACTTGATTTCCTCCTCAGTTGCCAACTCAGTCATCAATTCATTTACTGACCTCTCTGTTTGCTTAACAACTCTTGATGCCTTAGCATCTGATGAGATTTTTTGTTTTTTCAAATATTCATTTTCCATTTTGTATTTATTTAACATTTTTTCTTGTTTATTAAGCTTTTTTTCATACTCGTTTAACTTACTTTGAAGTTTACTCCACTCCTCTTTAAATGAAATCTCTTCAGCCTTTTCTTGACTAGGATATCTCTCCTGATGAAATATTGCTAATTCTGCAAGAATGTTAATGTATCTGAATGGAGCAGCTTCTAAGTACAAATCATGCATATCATCTGTTCCTTGAGTTTTTATATAAGCAGTGATAAAAATTGTGAAATGCATTCCGTACTTCTCAATTACTTCTTGTACATCTTTAATTTTCTTCTGTTGATTAACTGTTTGATCATACGCTGCTTGTAATTGAGCTATCTCAATTTCACCAGCGACTTTTAAATTCTTTTGAAGCCTTTCTTTCATCTGTGGTTTACTATATTCTTTTAACAAGCGATCGATTTTCCCTCGTTTACCCTGTTTCTTTTCCTTCGCTGTTAAGAAAATTTTACAGTCATTGAAAAAACGTGTAACTATTTTCTTGTGTTTCGGTGAATCACTTTCTATTAAAGATATAATAATGTACAAATCAACAACATCAGGTAATGAAGCCGTAGATTCTAACCAATACTGAGTAACAGCATCTTTCACTTTTGTAAATAATTCATCAGATATCTTATCTTGACCTATAGAATCTCCTTCCTCAAAACACTCACTGTAATGTTTAAATAAATCTATTGATTCTTTTCCGTCGTTTTTTGTAATCGAAAATAATTCACCCATTTTTAATCCCCTCACAATAGAATTTTCTGATAACTCCTCTAAATAGTAATATGTGGAATTATGAGTGTCAAATCGATTCATTAAGTTTTTAATCTTCCTTTTTACCAAACCAAAAGTTATAATATTCTTATAATTTTTTACTTTTTGTTTTTTCTTCTTTAAATTAAAAGCAGCCCTTTGGGTTGAGTTAACACATGAAAATGTGAACAGTAACTCTACTCATTTGGCTGCTTTTTTGCGTTTAAAAGGATTGCCATTTAATAAAATTTGATATTTATGGGAGGAATATTAATGAGTAATTATGTTGCACTATACCGTGCGTATAGACCAAATAGCTTTAATGATTTAGTGGGGCAAGATCATATTAAAACGACAATCATGAATGCGATTAAACTAGAAAAAGTAGCTCATGCCTACCTACTATCTGGACCACGAGGTACTGGTAAAACAACTGTTGCCAAAATAATTGGAAAAGGCGTGAACTGCTTAGCTCCATTAAGTAATGGTGAGCCTTGTCAAAAGTGCGCCAACTGTAGTGATATCAATAATAATAAATTCGCGGACATTCTAGAATTTGATGCTGCAAGTAATAATGGAGTAGAAGAAATACGGCAGATACGAGACCAGGTACATTTAGCACCGGTTACAGGAAAATATAAAGTGTACATCATCGATGAAGTGCATATGCTTTCAAATTCTGCATTTAATGCCCTATTAAAGACATTAGAATAGCCACCAGCACATGTTATTTTCATACTGGCTACAACAGATCCACAAAAAGTTCCTAAAACTATCATTTCTAGATGCCAACAATTCGAATTTCGAAATATACCTCTTCAAGCAATGATTGACAGGTTAAAATTCATCTCCCATGATCAAGGGATTCGGATTACAGATGAAGCATTGCATTTAATATCCCAATTAGCTGAAGGTGGTTTAAGAAATGCTCTTAGCATAATGGACCAAGTAATTGCATACGCAACAAATAATGTAACAATAGAGCATGTTGCAACAGTCGTTGGTAAGGTAGCAATTCAGGATATTGAAAAACTAATACATTATATAACTGAGAAAGATTTAACCAGCACTTTGGATTCCTTGCAAACTATCCTAGAGAGAAAACAAGCGGATTTCTTTTTAAGTGATTTAATCGGTTACTATAGAGACCTCATGATATTTAATCTCTCTCAAAAAACTGACATGTTTAAAGTGGCCATTTATAATAATGCATTTATAAACCTTGCTGAGCGAATACCATTATCCAAGATTCCAAATATTCTTGAAGAGCTTACTACGGTACAGTATAAAATAAAAAATTCTGTATATGCAGCAACGCTAATCGAAATTGCATTAGTTAAGATACTTCAACTGGAGCAGGAAATATCAACGATCCAACCGAATATCAAAAATAATGAAAATGAAGATTCCAGTGAGCTTAATCAAACATTGTTACAAAGTTTACTTGATACCATTGCAGCATTCAATCAGCGTTTAGACGAATTAGAAAAACAAAAAGAAGAACCAACTGCTAATCAAAGACGCAGAAACATTCAAATTTATCGCGACCCTAAAGCTAAGGAAACTGCAAAAGATATTGTTTTACCAGAAATCACTTGGGAAACAAGCAAATTATTAGAAACATTCCTACCCAACTGTATCGCTCATATAAAGAAAGATAATCCCCTTATTGCAAATAGTTTAGGAGAAATAGTTCATGCCACTGGATCAAAGCACCATATTATATTCGTAATGGAAAATCCCCAACAAGTTGAGACTTTATATAATCCATTAAATGATTCCATAGTTACTAAAACCATTTCACAATTACTTAGACGTCAAATTAAAATGATTTACTTAGAAAAAAGTGAGTGGGAAGAGATAAATACTAATAAGGAAGTGTAAAAATGAATCGTATCAAAGTACCATT
>WPCH01015210.1_pt1 | contig 15395 bp, 10 predicted proteins | sample 5399881 | NCBI WGS metagenome assembly WPCH01 (sample SAMN12869468, study PRJNA574797) | sludge metagenome | isolation source: wastewater treatment of pH5 | place: China:Beijing | collected 2019-05-20
CGTCTCCGCTGACTACATTTCTGTTTCCTTCCCTGTTCCCGTCAAGAGTAAAACCGCGAATCGTAATGTCGTGGCTGCCAGATTTATTTTCTTTAATCATCGGCTGCGATCTGGCCCAGTTAGCACTGCTGGTAAGCTTTATTGTTGCATTTGAATCTCCTTCAAGGATCGTATTGCTGTCTATCAGAAGAGCACTGTCAACAACATATGTAAACGGCCCTTTGAGATAGACAGTTGTATATTCAGGATTTTCAGCTACAAATTTAAGGGCCTGATTAATCTGCACATGATCATCAATTCCATCACAGTTAAAGTCTCCACTTTCATTTCCATCAACGTACACTACTGGCGCTGCCATGCACAGAGCAACAGGAACGTGTATAAGTACCAGGAAGACTGTAAGTAAAAAAATAATTAACATTCGATTCAACTCTAATCACCCTTAAATTATCTGCAGCTCGAAATTACGTCATATATTTTTCAGTTAAACTATATTAATTCTGAATAAATCAGGAGTTAAACTGAACTCCAGAACATAATTAAAATTTTAAAATTTTATATGATACTTCGTGGACCCATTTTCCATAACGTGAATATGGGCATATCCTGCCTTTTTGAATTCAGGAAGACTCCTGTACAGGGGATAAGCAACCATTCAGGTTCAGCTTTCTTCCCCTCAAAACCTTTATTGTTCAATGTAGTCAAAATCAACATCAATAAGCCTTATTTTTCAGGTTGAAGTGATACAGGATTTCTTCTCATGAATTACTGTTAAAAATTTATATTTCCTCATCGGAAGGTTTTTCGCTTTTTTACTCAATATAACTACATCGAACTTAGTATAAATATTTATTTAGTTAAAGCGCTGTGCCCAAAACGACTGAATAGATGTGGGTATAAAAATTTTCAGCAGATCGCAGGATAAAAAGTGTTAAGATTAATTTCCCAGTTTACATCTTTCACGTGTATTATTTATAAAAAGTAATAATAGATAGGGATAAGATAAACAGAAATGTTTATTGTTCTTTTTCTCTCATCAAACATTCAAATGTTTTAAATTATGAACTCTATGATAAAAACAGAATATGAAAACTATAAAAACAGAATATGAAAACCCATATAAAAGTAAGAAAAAAATAGCGAATTAATAGCAGGGCAAGTTAACCCCGCCATCAGGCTGCAATTTATTAAATACCACCTTCTTTTTACGGTTTATTCAATATTGTCTCCTTTTACACAGGAGCACTCCAGACAACCCGATAATACAATAAATCATCTCAAATCCGGGCATACCTGAGTTTTCTTGCTGAGGAACCTCTTTGTTTTCTGCTTTTTCAGACTCTTTTTCAAATTTTGATTCCGTGTTTCCGCTTTGTATGGAATCTTCAGTCTCAGGCTGTATTTCAATTACAATCTTTTTTGCTGTAATTGCAAAGGGCGAAAACCCCGGAGTTTCTGCTGTGTAATAGAGGTATCTGTCATCATTCCTGAGCAGGTTGGTGGGAAGCTCATTCCATTTCTTCTCACTGTACCTGTTAAGGACGATTGAAGACTCATCAATATTTTTTTCCTCAACCCAGGATTTTTTTACTCTGAAGCATACAACCGCATTTTCTATGTTCTCTTCGGTCGCATACCCTCCATTCCCAACCCAGATATTCAGATAATTGTAGACTTCTCCAGCTGGTTTTTCCGGAGTGAGAGTTGATTGATTTTTCAGCATTTCAACAATAGTTGTGGTCTTACCTGCAGTTTTTCTGGCATTAAAACATAAAGAAACAACATCAGTAACGTTCTTCGGGAAATCAAACGTTATACGATTACCATTTGCGATGAAGACCTGGGAGAGCTCTTTTACCTTAATGTTTTTAGCAGGTTCCGGAGAACCGCCTGTGCTGCCGCCTCCTCCACCTCTTCCGCTCTTCTCATCTACAGTTATCTTGATGGTTTTTGAATCTGTACCGTTTTCATTGATAGCTGTCAGTTTAGCAGTGTAAATCCCTGGAGAGAAATATTTATAAACAAAACATGATTCGTTTGAATCCTCAACCCCGTCGTCATTAATGTCCCAGCTTATCGATGTTGCTTCTTTCGAAAGGTCTTTGAAGGTTATTGAAAGGGGAGCATAGCCTCGTGTTGCACTGGCAGTGAAATCTGCTATTGGAAGGCCATTATCTTCAACGTCTTCCCCTTGAAGCACAGTTATAACAGCATTTTTTGAATCCGTGCCGTTGGCATTGCTTACTTTAAGGCTGACAGTATAGCTTCCTGCTGCCAGATATGTATGGACTGGATTTTGATTATCTGATATCTCTCCGTCCCCAAAGTTCCAGTTCCATGAGGACGGGTTCCCGGTACTGGCATCTGTAAACTGGACAGTCAGTGGAGCATTTCCATGTGTCACATTGGATGTAAAGTTAGACGACGGAGGCCTGGGCATCACTATTATGTAATTTACTTTTTGGATACTGTCAGATCCTCTTTCATTTGTCACATTTAACCGGACAGGGTATGTCCCTGCAGCAGAATAAGTATGAACTGGATTCTTAATCGTTGATCTATCTCCGTCTCCGAAATCCCATAACCAGGAAACAGGAAGCCCTAATGATGTGTCTTTGAATGCTACATTCAACGGCTGGTATCCAGTCGTGACATCACTGGTAAAATTAGCAACCGGAACTGACGGTAGAATTACCGTAATAGTCTGAAACATTGAATGAGTGGAAACATCATTTGATACCGTCAGATTAGCCCTATAAGTTCCCGGTCCTGTATATGTGTGAGTGACATTTGCAGTACTGCTGACAGGTGAACCGTCCCCAAAATCAAGCTGTTCTATGGTCTGGTTGACGCTGTAATCCGTAAAAGTCACACTTTCCCCTGCCAGGATGCTCTCTGCAGAAACCGTGAATCTTGCAGTTACACTGGAAAATCTGGCGGGCCTTACCCAGGATGGGTCACCCAGTTCTCCCATACGGTAAAATGCTCCTCCATTCTGGCTGGTATAGTTTAAAATTTCATCCAGTCTCGCTGTTGAAGTTTGATATCTGTCAGTAACGTTTGGAGTAATTGTATGTCCGTATAACACCAGTACATGGCCTGTCCTTATCGCATAATCAATTCCAGCTTTTATAGACTCCAGGCTAACATCCCTGTTTTCATCGATTTCAACCCCATATAGAAGCCGAGAATCATCCCATTTGTAATAAGCCAGTGGCGTCTCAGTTATATTGCCGTTTATAATAGTTGGGACTCCAGTTCTGAGCGTCCGGAAATAGGGGGCCAGTATAGCATCACTGGTTGGGTTTCTGTCCGAATAGGGGTATGCAAGAGTATAAACCGGATAACCATAACGGGTAATCTCTACAATGTTAGGGTATATTTCCTGGTCCAGCCATTCTGTAGAAGTATGATTCATTAGAAATAGCCTTGAATTTGTGTGGTTATAGCCATGTGCAGCTATTTCCCAGCCAGATGAATGAAGTGCATCCAGTTCATTTACTAAAGTCTGAGTGGGAATCTCTCTATTATTTATTTTATTTACATTGATAGTGCAGGTAGCATTATATTTCTGGAATATTGACAGATGTTTGTAACACGTATCAATATGTCCTGTATCGTCCCAGGATAGAGCGATGCCACCCGGTCGATTGGAGTCTCTTATGCTGTGGATATCTTTCACATATAGATCCAGGATTTCAGAGGGATTCAGTGCTCTGTCGTATTCATAAAACGCGTATATTGTCCCGTCCAACCCATGCTCGGCATCAGGAGACGATCCTATTGTCCAGCTATTTGTGTTGTTTCCTGAACCCAGAACACCTGCCCTGTAGTCCACTCCTTTTCCGCTGGCAATTCCATTGATGTATAACTGAGCATGAGAGCCATCATATGTTACAATAGCTTCATGATCTTCTTCAAGCTCGACCTGACAGTCGCTGTAACCGACAACGGAATGACCGTCTGCACAAATTTCATATTCAATTCTTGAATTTGTGTGATCAATACTGATCCTGCATATGTCATTGCCTCTGGAAACTAAATATGTACAGTTAGTTGGACTGCTGGAATTACAACGGAAAAATACTCCAAATGTTATATCAGGATCTGTAAATTCGAGCTCTTTACTCTCAGGAATTACTATTCTGTTCTGTCCGTTAAAATGTCTTGCCGTCTGTCCTGTTGACAGGGTAAAGGTTGTACTTCCATAATTTATACTGTGGTCTTCGTACCCGGAACTGTCAACTATAGCATTTCCGCTGCCTTCACACCAGTTATAATATACAGGCTGGTTTGTATCCGCATACGCAGTACCAGCGAGACCAATCATAAACACGAGAAATAGTCCATATTTTGAATGTGGTTTAAACTTATTAGATTTCATTGGATCAAACCTCTTAATGCGAAAACATAAACCGTTTTTTCTTTACATAGCGACTAAAAACCTCCTTCTTCAGATTATAATGCAAAAAATCCTCATCTGAGAGACAAGCCAGACCCATCAGTGTATTGTTTTCTAAATCGCGACAAGTATTTATAAAGTTCAAATAACATACTGAAATTTTTGATTTTTTGAACTTTTTCAATCATTAATAGCAAAAAATATTCTTTTTACCAGAATATTCAATTTCAAAACAAATCGCAGTCCGGTTTGACCGAGAATATGTTGTAAACAGAATTAATTTACATACACTGTTAACTACTACATAGTAATATTTATACTTAAGTTGATTGAGCCCAAAATACACTAAATGAAAGAATTCAGGAAGAATTACAATATTAAAAATAAAATAAAATAAAATTAGAATAAAAAAGAAAAGTAAGGATAAAGCAAAAAAAAGAAATAGTAAAGAAAAAGGAGAACAGGAATAAAAAAGAAAAGAGGAAACGAAGAAAAGAAGGGTAAATATAAAGAAAAGAAATTGAAAATAGTTAAATCAGCATAAAACTCAAAGAAACTGGGCTCCTTAAAAATAAAGCTTTTTTAAAGATCCCCGATAATTTGCAGCACGATTTTTCTTACCTTCTCAATCCTGTCGAAATTTATGTATACTATCTGCTGCCATGTCCCGAGTGTCAGCTTTTTTTCAACAAAAGGGACTGTAAGGCTCGGACCGAGCAGGAATGATCTTAAGTGAGAGCCTCCATTAAAATCTCCCCATGTTTTATGGTGATGATAATCTTCATTCAGGGGAATGAGTTTATCAAGGATTTCTGAAATGTCTTTAGAGAGATTCGACTCAAATTCCATTGTACTTATTGCTCCTGTTGACCCGACGCAGAACACCGTAACTGTCCCATTTTTTATCTCTGATTTTTCAACTTCTTCCGATACTATTCCGGTTATATCAACAATTCCGCAGTCTTCCTTAGCAGTGACTGAAATTTCTCTTGTTTCCACAGGCATAAAAGGATATTAGCAGGGCAGATTAAATATTCTTTCAAATCCCCGTGGAAAGAGTAAATTCATTTTTATGGTTTAAACTCTGAACTTCCTTTTATATTGAATTTATCTGCAGGTTTCCTGCTGCATTTTTTATTGAAAAAAACACGCCTCTGCCTGATTTTTTGCCTGAGTTATTGATATACTTTGAAATTCGGGAGATTACAGAATAAATATTTTATGGCAATTTTTGTACTATTATAAAACGTTTATCAATTTATTTTACAAAAATCTATTTCTGGTAGACATGATAATTAGTAAAATAGATATATCAATAAAACCATAACTTATTAATTAAATTATTCCAGTTCAAAAAATCATACTTAATCATACAGAATTATCGGTCAAAAATTGAAGTGATCATCGTACTCCCTGGCAGAAAGGGACACTATTGCAGTATAATTTGAGATCAATAATTCTAAAAATTTTTGCAAATTTATTATTGTAATTGAAAAAATGTAAAAAATGCATCACTGGATACAGATTTAAATTTATTTAAAAATTATGTAGAACCATGAGTAAATCTTTATTTAAAAATTAATATATAATTATATTCATATTGAATTTAATTTCATATCGGAAAACCAAGACAAAAAGGGATCCAGGGAGGAAAATATATGATCAGAAAAACAGATGAAGTCGTGTGCCCAAATCCAAAATGTTCATATTATCTTAAAGCTGAGGGAAAAGCCATAATCAAACGTGGAAAATATAAAACAGGGCATCAGAGATATTACTGCAAACATTGTGAGAAATTCTTTATGGATACTATAGGCACGGCTATATATCGAAAACATCTGTCTAAAGAAGAAATAAGAATGATATACCGGCTTTTCCTAGAAAAAAATGGAATCAGAAGCATTGAAAGGATAACAGGACATCACAGAGATACAATAAGCAACCTTCTAAAAGATACTGTAAAAAATGAAAAGACGGAAGACTATCTAATCAACCAGATAGGTCTGACAGCTGAAGAATGTGAGAAATTATGGATATTTCTGGAAAAAAAGAGAAATTCTTCCCGAAACTCCTTAAAACAGAAGGATAATAACTCATAAATAAATTGGACAAGTAAAAGCTTCAGGCTGTATCTATTAATGAGATATACAGATAATCCATAAAGATAATCTATAAAGATAATCCATAAAGATAAACCACAAAGATAATCCATAAAGATAAACCACAAAGATAATTTAGAAAAATAACTTAGGGAATAATCTAGAAAAACAATTTAGGGAGTAATTTAAGGAATAATTTTTCATAAAATGTGTATTAATAATATATTTTTTTTATATATTGACCTTTCTGAAGATATTTTTATATTCATTTTCGTATGGATTTGTTTCAGCTCTTTTTCTACAACACTCAAGAAAAATTTCTCAATGTAATAAGTATTTTATACAAGGACAGCTATCAATTATGCAACTTCTGCACTCTGTAAAAATGGCAGATGCCGGATAGTTGGTTATGGGGAGTCGCTGTACACAAAGCAAACTGGTTGCAGATCTATTTCGTAGCTAACAGCATCTCTTTCTGTGATATGACATGAAGGTTTCGGGAATCTGAGTGCACTGGTTACAGGGAGTATTATTCCTGACTGAAATCTCAGTGAAATCCTGACTAAACGCCTGGCTGAAGCAAAAAATGTGAAATTCTGGAGTTCAGCCATCTGTATTCAGTCCTTAAAATATGTAAAAAAGTCAACTGATAATATATCAAATTTTCTTAATGTAATTAAACTGATAAAGGGTCAAATTTAAAGAGGAGTAGAACTATGAGTAAAAACTCATTTTTGAAAATAATATCCCTGTTTTTAGGGATAATGCTGTGCGCGGCAACGATACCGGCTTCATTTGCTCAAATCGAAAATATAGAAAAATCAGCCGCCGGACCTGCCAGCACCACGGGTTCGAATAAAATTGTAATACACGAGATAAACCCAGGTTATTTTGACCTGTATCTCCAGCAGGGAGAAAGTAGCAGTTTCACTGTTAGTTTTAAAAACAACGGCAAGAAATCACTTGACATAGAACCGAAAATTGCATCTGTGCCTTACAGCATTGATTTTAACGAAAGCTGGATAAGCATATCCCCGGCAAACGTAACAGTAGAGGCTGGTGCAGAACAGGAGTTTACTGTTGAAGTAAATATTCCGGAGGATGCGGGTACAGGGTATTATGAAACCTACATAGCCTTCACAGACGATGTATATTCCGAAGAGGATTATTATCCACAGTATGTCAATGCAATGTACCTTTCAATTTCGGTTTCTGCCATAACACATGAGATAAATCCCGCTTACTATGACCTGTACCTGCGTCAGGGAGATAATGAAGTCTTCAATGTAAGTTTTAAAAATAATGGTAACAAAGCCCTTGAAATAGAACCAAAAGTTGTGGATGTACCTTACAGCGTTGATTTTAATGAAAGCTGGATAAGCGTATTCCCGGCAAACGTAACAGTAGAAGCTGGTGCAGAACAGGAGTTTACCGTTGAAGTAAATATTCCGGAAGATGAAGAAGGCGGGTACTATGAAGCCTGCATAGCTTTTACCGATGATGTATATTCCGAAGAAGATCCCTACCCGCAATATATCAACTCAATGTATCTTTCCATTTCGGTTCCGGTTTATCCGAAGCTTGAGCTTCAGACAAATTACATTGACGATACTGTTGAGGCCGGAAAAGAATACGAGTATACGGTGAAAATCAAAAATGTTGCAGGTAAAAACATAACCATCGATCCGGAAGTAACCGGCTACAGCTATTCATTTGATGAATTTGGTCTTGACGACGACGAAATAGAAATCACGGCACCCTCAACATTAGAACCTGGAGAGATTGCTGACATGATCATCCGGGTTCCTGTACCGGAAAATGCAACAGGAACTTATGACAGGTATATTGAAATGAACGTCAATGGAGGCGAGAATGGAGGATATGAGCCACAGCTGGAGCTTTACCTGACAGTTATGCATCAGCCCTCAGTTCCTTATGTTAAAACCTTCAGTACCAAGAATGAAGATCCGATAACAATTGAAGTTTCCACTTATTCATACGGTTCTGATTCATGGCTGCGTAACCCCCCAAGAGATGAAGTCCCATCTTTTGAACTGAGTATGAAATATAATTCAACCCCTGTTGACATGACACTTGTAAAAACAACTATGAATGGCGATGTAAGTATTGGAGGGGATTATTTCCCATCATGGCCAAATGATGAACACGATATCTACCAAAGTTCCGGCAGTTATTACACTGAAACATATGTGGTATCCGGAGCGATCGGAGACTGGGAACTCGAAATCCTTCCGAAAAACGCACAAAATTTTCATTATTCGATAAGTATTGGAGATTCGAAATAAACTCAGAATAAATAATGTAAGTAAACGTTAAAGTTGAGATTACAAAAAGCCGGAGGGATCTGATTTTCCTTTCTTCCAGAATCCCGCCCCCAATTTTTTTATTTCCTTTTTTTCATTATTTAAAAGTTGAACAATATTACAGATCTCCTGCCAGCAATTCTATAATATACGGGTCATAAGCTTCCGTTGGACGGCCCGAGACCAGCGCAATATAATAATCTGCAACAATCGAAGCCTGCTGTTCCCGGTTATAATTACAAAAGTGCGGATTTGCACCAAGAATATATCCGTAGCCTTCTGTTGCTCTGGCATAAGACGCCTCAATCATGTATCTTGAGCCTATATGTTCCATCTGTGATACATGAGCCAGTTCATGGATAAGCCATTTCATATGCGAATTCCCGGGAGCAGGTTTAATTCTTTTATTGAAGTTGATGGTGCGAAAAGAGGTTATCCCCATGCCCGAGCATTTATGCCTCTTTGCCCCAAGCCAGGCGATCAGCGAGTTTTCGTCAATGCGTACTTTTCGGTAATTTATACTGTCTCCAAAAACCTTTCTGGCTTCCTGCTCCTCTATCCGAGTTAGCCTTCGGGTATTTGGTTTCATGGTCTGCCACAGAAGGTCCATAAGTTCAGGAAAACTGAAGATGTCCAGGGTTTTTGCCAATATTCTTCCTGCCCACACGGTAGTAAATAGCATAATCTCGCGCATCCCTTTATGAAAATTCTTTCCTTCATTCTCGTCCAGGGTTATTGAACCTTTCAAATCCTCTCACCCATATATTAGTTTATAAACAACGCTTCAGCTCTTCAAGTTTCCTCAAGTTTGAGACTAAAGAGGATTATTGAGATTGAAGGTTACTGAAAACTTCTTTTAACCTGTAATTTATTGAGATTAAAAGCGACTGAATGCTTCTTTTATCCCCATAGGAGTAAGGATGGTATAAACTTCAGGATATAAACTTCAGGATAGTAAAAAGGTGGAAAAAGAAGAGAGCAGGGAAAAGAGAAATAAAGAAAAAATGCAGGAAAAAAGCAGCAAAAGCGGAGAACAGAAAAGATAGAGAACAGCAAAAACGGAGAACAGAAAAGGTAGAGAACAGCAAAAACGGAGAACAGAAAAGGTAGAGTAAGAAAACGCCCGAAAGCCATTGTTCCGACTGTAGCCCCCGATACAGTTGTTCCATAGATACGCTCCCCCAAGCATATCTCCCGGAACAGGAACTGTGGCTTTCGGGCCATTCTTCTACTTACTCATTCATACCAATTACTCACTCGTTCATCCATTCACTCCTGGTTACAAATATAGAATTGACTCTTAATTATTTTAAATTAATTATACCAAAAATTACCCGAAAGCGAATTGTTTTTTCACGTAAAATATTTCAAAACCAGCAATCTGTTATATTACTTCAAAAAAACATACCTTCAAACCTGAACAAACATATCGGGTAATAACGTTATTTAAGAAAGTGATTTTCAGCCAGAAATTTTCGGTTATAGCAGGAATGAAAGGACAAGGGTTTGCTTTCGAATAGTTTTTCCTGAAAAATTCCTCAAAAAACATATGAGGCATGCAGTTGTATAATAAAAGCACGGCAAATTAAAAAAAGTCGAGACCTGATAACCTGTAAAAGGTACGTAAGGCGACTGCAAAATAATTGTAAATATATCGAATAAAAGGGAATATAATTGCGGGGTTAATTATGATATTTGAGCGCATCAAGTCTGAGGGACTGGCTCATCTTTCTTATTTTGTCGGTTCTGGAAATGAAGCCATTGTTATCGATCCCAGGAGAGACTGCCAGATATACTTAGATATTGCCAGAAGAGAGGGCATGAAAATAAAATATATTTTTGAAACGCACAGAAATGAAGACTATGTAATTGGCTCTCTGGAACTGAAGGAGTTGACGGATGCAGAGATCTACCACGGTAAGGGAGTAGATTTTAAATACGGAATTTTTGTCAGCGACGAACAGGAGTTTAATTTCGGGTCTATGAAGCTGACTGCTCTGCATACTCCCGGGCATACCGATGAAAGCATGTCCTATGCGCTCACAGACCCGGACTCAGGAAAAGCGCCTTTAATGGTTTTCACAGGAGATGCCCTTTTCGTAGGTGATGTGGGAAGAACCGACCTTTACGGGCCTGAAGAAATTCCAAGGATGGCAGCAAACCTGTATGAGAGCATTTTTAGTAAGATTCTTCCCCTGGGAGACGGAGTAATATTCTGCCCTGCACACGGTGCGGGTTCTCTCTGTGGAGGAGCCATCTCCAAAAGAGAATACAGTACCCTGGGCCTCGAACGTATTCAGAATCCTGCTCTTCAGAGGACTGATAAAGAAAAGTTCATAAAGTTTAAGCTTGAAGAAAAGCTTGAATTTCCCCCTTATTTTAAAAAAATGGAGCAGTATAACCTTCAGGGCCCTCCTTTGCTGAAAGGGCTTCCGGTTCCGGAGCTGCTTTTTCCGAAAGAGTTCGTAAAAGAGATGGAAAAAGGGGCAATGGTTGTGGACACGCGTATGCCGCATTCTTTCGGAGGAGCGCATATAAAAGGTTCATACGGAATCTGGCTTAAAGGACTGCCTTATTATGCAGGCTGGGTGCTCCCTTACGATAAGCCCATACTTCTCGTACTTGAAGAGAAAGATCAGCTTGAGGCCGCTGTCAGCTATCTGGTCAGAATAGGGTATGACAGTATAGCAGGTTTCCTGAATGGAGGAATTTCATCCTGGTATATGAAAGCCCTGCCTGTAGAAAGCCTGAACCTGATATCTGTCCAGAGCCTGAAAGATAAAATCGAGAAGAATGAGGAAATGGTAATTCTGGACGTAAGGCGGGACGAGGAATGGGAAAAAGGACATATTGAAGGAGCAAGGCACGTATACGTAGGTCATCTGGAAGAGAATCTGGATAAAGTCCCCCGGAATAGTCCGATAATTGTTTACTGCGATTCGTCCAGACGTTCAAATATAGCGGCTTCGATTCTGAAAAAGAACGGATATGACATGGTGTACAATGTACTCGGCAGCATGACTGCATGGAAGAACGCCGGATATAAAGTTGTGAAATGAAAGGATTTTTAATCCGGGTTATATTTTTTAACGCCCCTTTTTTTACCTGGAGCCCTGCAAGATCTGGAGTTTAGAAATCTTTATATCTTCTTTCTATTTTTTATTAGCCATGATTTTGCACGTTCCGAACATTCTTCTTCCAGAGACTAACTGGAAAGAATGGGCAGTAATTGCCTGTGACCAGCACACTCAGGACCTGGACTACTGGAAAAGAGTTGAAGAATTTGTTGGAGATACCCCTTCTGCTCTGAATCTTATTTATCCTGAGATATACCTTCCTTTAGACGAAAAAAGAGTGGATGAAATTCATAAAGCAATGCACAGCTATAGAGATATCCTTATTGACCACGGTCCCTGCTTTATTCTTGTAAAGCGCAATTTTTCCGGCAGGGAAAGGACAGGTCTGGTTGCAGCAGTTGACCTGGAAGAATACGAATACACCGGAACTGACTCTTTTATCCGGCCAACTGAAAAAACAATCAAAGAAAGGCTTCCTGCAAGAGTCAAGATAAGAGAAAATGCAGAACTCGAGCTTACTCACGTCCTTATTCTGTATGATGACCCGGACTTTTCCGTTCTCCCGGGAAACACAGAAGGTCCTGTTTATGAAGGGGATAAGGTCTATGATTTTGACCTGATGGAAGACGGCGGGCATATTAAGGGCTTTAAAATCAGCGACAGAAATGTGCTTGAAGAAATTTCGAAAAAGATTGAATCCCTTGGTATCCTGCTTGCCGGGGACGGGAACCACAGCCTTGCAGCTGCAAAGAGTTTCTGGGAAACAATTAAAAAGACAGTCCCGGACAACCATCCCGCAAGGTACGCACTTGTTGAGCTTGTGAATATCCATGACCCGGGCCTTACCTTTGAGCCGATTCACAGGCTTGTCAGGGGAATAAATCCCGAAAAACTGCTCGAAAGGTTTGATGCAAAGATCGTAGAGTCATCTTTATTCAATTCAGGTACCGAATGTGAGAATAAACCGGAAGCCGGCCATTCAATCGAGTTTATTACAAAAAACAGACGTGGTTTCCTTATCTTTGATAAGCCCAAACATGACCTTGAGGTTGAAACCCTTGATGAAATCATTGACGATTACGCTGTCGAATACGAACATGACCCTGAAGTCGTTGAGAAGCTCGGAAAAGAGCCGGAAAGCATTGGTTTCTTCCTTCCCCCATTAAAAAGAAATGAGTTTTTTGCTCTTATAAAGAAGAAAGGAATCCTTCCACGGAAGTCATTTTCCCTTGGAAAGGAAAACGAGAAAAGGTATTATATTGAGGCCAGAAGAATTATGCAATAATTCTTCCATACCTTTTTCACTAATCCCGGCAGCTCCTAGTTATTTTTCTGATTATCCTGTTGATGTTCTTTATTACCCGCAATTCATTCTATACAGCCATCCTTCCTGTCGTCACCGCCAGAAAAGAAGCAAAGGAGCTGAAAAAAAGAATACTGCATAAAGGTTCTGGCATAGTAAACAAGACTTCTCAGAAAAGAAAATTCAGTTTATGTTTTTGCCTGATCCTGAAATGTAAGGTAAATAACAAACTCCGGCACCTGGGAGAAGGCATTTAATTTTCAAATTCTACTGAATTTAGCTTGAGAAGATTAAAACAAAATCTTTTGGGCGCCGTTCTGTTTTATTTTTATCAATACGGGCGAGAAAGATAGATGAAGATTAAATTTATAATAGAATCTTCGAAAATATTATTTTTTTGATAATATAATAAAGCGTATTTTTTCTAACAGAGAAAAAACAGGTCAATTAAATAAAACTAAATGCTAAATTTTTTATTATTCCAGATTTTACATATCATTACCGGAAATTTCAAAAACTACAATACAATAATTAATAATAGTTTATTTGTCCGGGCATCTTCCAGGCAAATGGAATTAAAGGGTTGTAGAAAGATGGCAAGTTATAAACATCCGTGTAAATACTGTGGGAAATTGATCGCTCGTGATTCCAATTTCTGCCCGTTCTGTACCCAGGAAAATCCTCTTGGGCCCATGAGATGCCCGATATGCCGATACCCTCTTGAGGACGGTGCAAAGGCCTGCGGTCACTGCGGCATTTTACTGTGGAAAATATGTGAAAGCTGCGGAAAAGAGACTTTTCTGGGGGACAAATGCAGCTATTGCGGTACTCCGATTATTGTTGTCTGCCCCAACCCCAAATGCAGGGCCGAACAGCCTCCTACAAACAGGAATTGTGTCAAATGCGGTAAACCGCTAAGGTGATAAAAATGGGATCTCGAAAGTCACAGCTCCAGCCTTTTACAAGGAATTATGAAGACAACAGTTCAGAATCAGGTTTCCAGTTTACTTTTTACTGTGATATCTGTCAGGATGGCTACAAAACAAGGTTCATAGAATCCAGGACCTATAAAAAGACGGGCATTTTCGGAATGGTAGGAAAAGCTCTTTCTGCTGGCTCTGACCTTGTAGGCCAGTATGGTGTTGGAAATGCAATTGAAAGAGGTGTGGACATCTTCAATGACCGCAAGCAGGGGATGTCCCCAGAATGGCGTAAAGAGTGGGAAGACGCTTTTGAAATAGCCCAGAATGAAGCAAAAGAACATTTCCTCAGGTGCCCACGGTGCAAACATTATGTCTGCGAAGCCGACTGGAACGAGCAGGACAATCTCTGTGTGGGATGCGCACCAAGGGAAAATGTTGAGCTGACCGCAATAAGGGCGGAACGTATGGTAGATGAAATGAGGGAAAAAGCTGAAAATACAAGCGTATTCAAAGGGAATATAGAGAGAAGGCAGACTTTATGCCCTGAATGCGGTAAACCATCAGGTGAAGGAAAATTCTGCAATAACTGCGGAGCATCTCTTTCTCTCACAAAATGCCCGAATTGCGGAAATAAAGTGTCCATCGGCACCAGGTTCTGCGGTGAATGCGGAACAAAGTTGAATTAAAAGAATGGAAGAAGGGGCAGGGCTATGTGCAGCCCTATCTCCTTTTTAAAACATCTCATATATTTTGAACTTCATAGATTTATCAGGCCTTTTTTAATTTCCCTTTTTGTTATTCCCCTGAGCAGGATGGCAGGGGCAAATACCAAACCTTCTGAGATTGTTTCTTGATTTTTAGAGCTATTTATAATACAGCCTTCTTGATTTTTAGAGCTATTTTTAATACTGCTTTTAAACTGTCATTGATACTGCACTTTACAAACTGTTAATGTAATAAAAGATGTGAAGAAACAATCTATTAAAAAGTCACAATAACAAAAACAACTGAATTAAAATGTCAATCTGCTGAATTCAGGATAAAGGACATCTTTTTCCGTAAAACCGAGTTACTTTGACAGTCAAATTATAAATACCTTTAATCTAATAATCAATTTATCAGTTAAATGAAGGTTGGGAGAGTAAAATATGGCGGATCTAATCGGATTAGCAGTTGTATTTTTAATTTTAGCATTAATTGCATATATATTGGGTGCGCGGGGAATTGCCGGTTTTTCTATGACTATCGCAAAATGGCTTGTTATAAT
>WPCH01247059.1_pt1 | contig 15360 bp, 17 predicted proteins | sample 5399881 | NCBI WGS metagenome assembly WPCH01 (sample SAMN12869468, study PRJNA574797) | sludge metagenome | isolation source: wastewater treatment of pH5 | place: China:Beijing | collected 2019-05-20
CCGTTAATCACCGCTATTTAGACTTGTTTTTCAGGATACCAAAACAATATGGTCAACTCGAAGAGACTATAAGGGCGGCCATAGCCGGTAGAATTGCCCGAGGGCGGGTAGAAGTCATGGTATCTGTGGAGGAATTCGGAGATCAAGAGCGAAGTGTACAGATTAACACGGCTCTCTTACAGGGTTATCTTGAGGCACTAAGGTCGATGAAGGAAGAGATGGGTAGTAGTGAGACGATTACCCTCGGCCATTTATTGTCTCTCCATGGTATCTTGGTGGTGGACGAGCCGACCCTGGATTGGGAAGATCTCCAACGGGTACTGTCTCAAGCTACCAATTTGGCTTTGGATGGATTAGAGTCTATGCGTGAAGTTGAGGGCCGGAGACTCTTTGAAAATTTGCAGGAGAAGATTCGGTTTGTGGAGAATCTTTGTCACGAGGTAGCAAGGATAGCTCCACAGGTGGCAGAAGACTACAAAAACCGCCTAAGAGAACGTCTAGGTGAACTAATAGACGGAACAAACATTACAGAAGAGCGCTTCCTGGGTGAAGTAGCCATATTTGCTGACCGATGCAGCATTGATGAAGAACTAGTGCGTTTGACAAGCCACATTCAACAATTTAAAGAGACTTTACAATCTACCCAATCAGTAGGGCGTAAACTAGACTTTTTAATTCAAGAGATGAATCGTGAAGTGAACACCATAGGCTCCAAAGGAAGTAATGTAAAAATAGCTGGCCATGTGGTAGACATGAAAAGTGAACTAGAGAAAATTAGGGAACAGATTCAAAATATCGAATGAAGGATGTTAAGCGCAAAGTTGTCAGGCAAAGGAGGTGAGCAATTATGTCGCTACCGTTTTTGACCCAGGATGAAAAATTAGACGCGCTGAAGAAAGCGCAGGAAATGCGGAGCAAGAGGGCCGAACTGAGAGCTAAGCTGAAAAAGGGCTCTTTATCCCTCCAAGAAATATTGGACGCTTCCAACGATGAAGTGATTGCCAGAATGCGGGTTACCTATCTTCTGCAATCTTTACCACAGGTGGGTAAAGTAACATCTGAAAAGGTCATGAGAGAAATAGGTATAAACGAGAATCGCCGGGTACAGGGTTTGGGCAAAAGGCAAAGGGAGCAGTTGCTTGAGAGACTAGGTTAATGCTAAGGAGAAGCATATGGGGATACGATTAATCAACATAGGATTTGGAAACATAGTAGCAGCTAATCGAATTGTGGCTATCGTTAGCCCCGAATCGGCTCCGATAAAACGGTTGGTGCAGGAGGCCAGAGAAAGGGGTATGCTCATCGACGCCACTTACGGCCGGCGTACTAGGGCAGTTATCATAGCCGATAGTGATCACATAATCTTGTCAGCAGTGCAACCTGAAACTGTGGCACATAGGTTAACCAATAAAGAGCATTCTGACGCTAATGAGAAATAGGGAGTTGCTGCTGAATTGAAGGGAACAATAAAGCAAGTCAGGGATGGTGGGCTAAAAATGCAGGGTTTTCTCATTGTTTTGTCCGGTCCTAGCGGGGCAGGAAAGAACTCTGTGATGAATGCTGTTTTCCCCACCATCCCCAATTTGAAGTACTCCATTTCCGTGACCACCAGGCCACCTAGGGTTGGTGAAGTGGATGAAGTGAATTACTTTTTCCGGTCTGAGCAAGAGTTTGACCAAATGCTCAAAGACGATTTATTATTGGAATCGGCCACTTTTGTAGGGTATCGTTACGGTACGCCCAAGAGTTTTGTCCATGAGCAGATTCAAGCGGGTAATGCAGTTATAATGGATATAGATATTCAAGGCGCCGCCCAAATTCGAGAAAAAATGCCTGAAGCGGTGTTTGTATTTTTGTTGCCTCCTACGCCTGAAGAGTTAAGCAGGCGATTGAAACTTCGGGGTTCTGATTCGGAAGAAGTCATTAAGAGGCGCTTAGCGAAGTCTCACGAGGAAATTAAGCATATAGTGAATTATGATTATTATATCGTCAATGACGACTTGGGCCTTGCCGCAGAAGCACTTCGGCAAATCATCATGAGTGAATGGTCCAGGGTCCAACGCATTGATCTTGATGAACTAGAAGGTGTTTGGGAAGGAGGATTATCGTTTGAAACCAGCAAGTGAAGCAAATCGTTATACAGCGATTGTAGCCGTTTCTCAAAGGGCCAGACAATTGATTGATGGTCGTGAGCCCGTGATTGAGTGTAGATCGACCAAACCTGTGACTGTGGCCATTAGAGAGTTACGGGAGGACAAAATCAAATGGAAGCATAATAAAGGCGAGTTAAAATAGAAGGAGCCTGTGGTAAATCCACGGGCTTTTTTGTTAGGCGGGTGGGTAAATTGGAGCAAAAATCGCTTTATGCAGGAGTGATTGTGGATGTGCGGGCCGAAGCGGTCAATAGGATCTTTCAGTACGCAATTCCGGCTCCGTATCGCAATACAATTGAAGTAGGACACCGCGTTCTTGTTCCCTTTGGGCACCGTAAAGTAGAAGGCTATGTGGTTGAACTGTCTAGCCAGTTACAAGTGGATGCAGATAAGTTAAGGGAACTTTTAGATCTCTTGGATCCAGAGCCAATTATCCTACCGTCCTTGGTAAGTCTAGCCAAGTGGATGGAACAAACCTATGTGGGTCTTTTGTCTGAATCCTTGCAGTATATGTTGCCACCAGCCTCTCGGTATGGCAAGGAAAGGGTAGGGACGAAGAGCGCTCAGTTGGTAACCCTTTTGGAACGGGACCCAGAACTAAAGAAAAATGCGACGGCCCAAAGAAGAATCCTCGACATTCTTCGCAAGAAACCAGAAATTTTGGCGGCGGAGTTGGTTTCTATGGCTAAGACAAGTCATGCCACGTTACAAGCTCTTGAAAGTCAGGGGATAATCGCCCTTAGTACGACAGCCTTAGAGAGAAGAATCCAGTGGGATGACATCCCTGATCCGAGCTTGATCTTGACAGATGAGCAAAGGCGTGCGGTGGATCAAATCCAAAGTGAAATCGCAGGTAAGAGGCGTTCTGTCCTGCTCCACGGAGTGACGGGTAGTGGAAAGACAGAGGTGTATCTCAACGTTATTGCAGATGTGATCCAAAGTGGTAAGCAGGCCATTGTTCTCGTACCAGAAATTGCTTTAACGCCCCAGACTCTCAATCGATTTGCAGCGCGTTTTGGGGAGAGGGTTTCTCTTCTCCACAGTGGATTATCTTTAGGCGAACGTTATGATCAGTGGTGGAAAACCTATCGTGGTGAGGTTGATGTTATTGTTGGCGCTCGCTCTGCAGTATTTGCACCGACCCCCAATTTAGGGCTCATCGTACTTGATGAGGAACATGAAGGTACTTACAAACAAGAGGAGGGTTCTATACGTTATCACACGCGAGATGTGGCCATTAAGCGCTGTTCTTTAGTGAAGGGACAAGTGATTTTAGGCAGCGCAACACCAGCTTTGGAGAGCTACCACAAGGCTCTTCATGGTGAGTATGAGCTTGCCGAACTTACTGAACGGGCCGAAAAGCAACCCCTACCTGCCGTACGTGTTGTGGATATGCGGGAGCAGTTTGAGCGTGGAAATCGGTCCATGTTTAGCACCGATCTCCAAGAAGCCTTGTCCAGGCTTGTGGGAACGGATAACCAAGGGATTATCCTTTTAAATCGCCGCGGTTTTTCTAGATTTGTCCTTTGCCGTGAGTGCGGGGAGGTCTTGGAGTGTCCTAACTGCCAAGTGTCCCTAACATACCACCAAGGAGATGCCCGTCTCCATTGCCATTACTGTCTGCACAGAGAACCACTTCCGAAAAGTTGTCCCAAGTGCGCCTCGCGTTTTCTGCGCCAATTTGGGGTCGGTACCGAACAGGTGGAGGAAGTTCTGCAGAAGGATTTTCCAGACCTTAAAACGGTGCGACTTGATGCCGATACAACGAGGCGTAAAGGGGCCCATGCTTCCATCTTAAAACAATTTGGTTTAGGTAAAGCGCAAGTTTTGATTGGAACACAAATGGTGGCGAAGGGTTTGGACTTTCCAAACGTGACCTTGGTTGGAGTCCTGAGTGCAGACTTATCCTTAAATTTCCCGGACATTCGGGCCGCGGAGCGCACCTTTCAACTCCTCACCCAGGTGGCAGGGCGTAGTGGGCGGGGTGACAAGAGTGGAAACGTCATTATTCAGTCCTATGATCCAACGCATTTTGCCATAGGAGCTGCTCAGAACCATGACTTTCTGGACTTTTATCGTAAGGAGATTGGTTTTCGTCGAAACCTTGGTTACCCACCATTTCGTCAGCTGACGAGAGTTCTATGCAGCGGTTTGAGGGTGGAAACCGAGGAAAGTGTGGGTCGCTTCTATAACTACTTTCTAAGTCAGGGATTTCCTGCCCAGGACATTTTCGGGCCATCTCCAGCACCCATTGGCCGAATTCAGGGACGCTATCGTTGGCAAATCCTGCTTAAGAGCGATGGTCCAATTTCAGAGCTTTTAAGAAATCTCCCTCCAGTACATGATGAGGTGCAGGTGACCATAGATATTGATCCCCTCTTTATGCTGTAAATATGGTATAATGTTATGATAGAACGAATAGAGGTGAGGTGCCATGGCAAGACTTCCAATTGTTACTATTGGCGATCCGGTTTTGAAGCAAAAGGCAGTGGAAGTGCCTAGAATTACCAAGAAAATTTCAAAATTAATTGATGACATGCTAGAGACCATGTACGATGGCAATGGTGTGGGTTTGGCAGCCCCTCAAGTTGGGATAAGCCAACGAATTATTGTGTTAGACGTAGGGGAAGGCCCCATCGTCTTGGTAAACCCGGTGGCGATTAAAGCCAGTGGAGAAGAAATTGACGTTGAAGGTTGCCTTAGTATTCCACAGCGCTGGGTCTATGTAAAGCGCCCTACCGAGGTTGAAGTTACGGGTCTCAATGAGAAGGGCAAAGCGGTTCGCATTGAAGCCAATGGCCTGTTTGCTAGAGCTTTACTCCATGAAATTGACCATTTGGATGGTGTTTTGATGCTTGATCGTATGTTGGGAGAGGCAGAAGTAGAAATAGAAGTTGAGGATGAAGAAGAGGGTGAGTGAATGCGGGTTCTGTTTATGGGTACACCCGAGTTTGCAGTGCCTAGTTTAAAGGTACTCTTAGAAGAACACGAAGTTGTTGCAGTCGTCACGCAACCTGATCGCAGGAGTGGGCGGGGTCAACGGGTGACGTTTTCCCCCATTAAGCAAGTAGCACTGGAGCATAACTTGCCGGTGATACAATCAGAAAAGATTAGCACTCCAGAAGTCTATGCCGAACTGGCAGGATTGAAGGCTGACATTTTTGTGGTGGTGGCATTTGGCCAAAAACTCTCAGATGAGTTGCTTGAGTTACCGCGCTATGGTTGTATTAATGTCCACAGCTCGCTACTGCCGAAGTACCGTGGGGCAGCGCCTATCAATGCGGCCATTGTGGACGGAGAATCGGTTACTGGCGTGACGACTATGTATATGGGATCGGGCTGGGATACTGGAGATGTTATTCTTCAAGTGGAAGAGCCTATTTTACCCAGGGACACTGCGGGAGAACTTCATGATCGCCTTATGGAAAAAGGGGCTGTGCTCCTCGGTGAGACCGTACGCCAAATTTCCCTAGGTGAGGCTCCCCGTATACCTCAGGACCATAGCCAAGCTACCTTTGCCTTTAAGCTCTCCAAAGAAGACGGTTTGGTGAACTTCAATCGTCCCGCAGACGAACTTGATCGCCTAATCCGGGGAATGAATCCCTGGCCTTTAGCTTACACTTTAATTAACAATGAAATGATAAAGATCTGGGAGGCGTATCCAAGCGAACAACAAGGTGAACCGGGAGAAATTTTATCCTTAGATGCCCATGGTTTGTTGGTTGGCTGCCAAGAAAGGTCTTTACTTTTAAAGAAATTGCAGCGACCAAATTCCAGGGCCGTTTCAGGGATTGATTTTGCCAATGGCTTGCGGCTTGGAGTTGGAGATTTTCTCTAAGAATTATAATGACAGGAGGCATTTAAATGTTCTATGATCCTACTTTTGTCTTGGTTCTTCCAGCACTGATTTTTGCAATGTGGGCACAGTTTAAGGTGACCAGCACCTTTAATCGCTACTTAAGGGAGCGTTCCTTTGCGGGATTAACGGGGGGCCAGGTTGCTAGACAGATCTTGGATGACAATGGTTTACACAAAGTGAATGTAGAGCGTGTGGGAGGTCAGCTCAGCGACCACTATGATCCTCGTTCTGAAACCGTTCGTTTGTCTGCGGATGTGTATAGCGGTACGAGTGTAGCTGCCTTAGGGGTTGCAGCCCATGAGGTGGGGCACGCGGTGCAACATGCTCAAAACTATGGTCCACTGGGCTTAAGGACTAACCTATTTCCTGTGGCAAATATCGGGACTCAAATGGCTTTTCCCTTATTTATTATGGGTTTCTTGTTTAGCTTTGACCTTCTAATGCTGGTTGGGATTTGGTTTTTCATCGCAGCCCTCGCTTTTCAGCTCGTGACGCTCCCTGTAGAATTTAACGCTTCCAAGCGTGCCCTGGCCTTTTTAGATAGGGGTGGGTATCTTAATAGGGCTGAAGTTCCTAAAGCTAAAGCAGTCCTAAATGCCGCTGCCCTCACCTATGTGGCTGCTGTAGCCGTATCTGCTACTCAATTGCTACGCCTGTTGATTCTTCGGGGCCAACGGAAACGCTAATGGCTAAGATTACCAATCCTCGCCAGCTCGCTGTAGTCAGCTTAAATGAACTGGAGGAGACAGGGGACTTCCTACGGGAGGTCCTTGATTTTCATTTGCGAGAAAACTCCCTGGGGACTTTAGATCAAGGCTTATACACCGAGTTAGTCTATGGAACCGTGCGCATGCGTCGCAATCTAGATTATATTCTCTCTCAGGCAAGCTCGAGGCCGCTGGAGAAAATCAAGCCATCCATTTTGAATGTCTTGCGCATTGCAACCTATCAAATCTTTTACTTGGATCGCATACCTCATGCTGCAGCTGTGAACGAAGCGGTGAAGCTAGCTCGGTTTTTTGGCCATGAAGGTATGGCCAAATTTACCAATGGTGTTTTAAGACAGGTGATTAGAGGCCGAGAGGATATTGGTTATCCTTCCCTTGAAACGGATCCAGTGGAGCACATTGGCCTGAGATACTCATTTCCCTCTTGGATTGTTGAGATGTGGGTGGAATGGTGGGGAATCGAAGAAACGATTAAGCTTTGTGAATCCATGAATGAACCACCAAAGATGCATATTAGAGTGAATACTCTGCAAAAATCTCCTCTGGAGGTAAGGGCCTACTTGGAGGCGCAAGGAATTACGGTTAAAAAGGGGAAATTTGTTCCTGAAGTCCTTGAGGTTCATCCCGCCTACCTTGTGGTAAAAGACTCTTGGTTACAGAAGGGCATGTACTATATTCAAGATGAGAGCAGCTCCCTTGCAGCACACGCCCTTGAGGTTGAGCCTGGCCAAGTGGTTTATGATCTCTGTAGTGCTCCTGGGGGTAAGACCACCCATGTGGCTCAGTTAATGAAGGACCAGGGGAGAATACTTGCCTTTGACGTCAATGCAAGCCGTTTGAGGCTCGTGGAAGAAAACGCCCAAAAGCTAACGATTTCCATGATTGAGACTAGGGTAGGAGATGCTACAGAGGATCTGGCGCTTCGTCCGGCTCCAAGAGTTCTGGTGGATGCACCGTGTTCGGGCCTTGGGACCATGCGTCATCGACCGGATATCCGCTGGAACAAGAATCTAGATGAAGTTTTGGAACTAGTCTCTATCCAAAAGAGGATTTTACATCAAGCAGCCAATTATGTGGCTTCTGGTGGTCTTCTGCTCTATTCAACCTGTACCTTGTCCAAGGTTGAGAATGAAGATATGGCAGAGTGGTTTTTGGAGAATCATGGAGAATTTCAAGGTTATACTTTTCCTGGTTGGTTTCCTTCTTCCCAGGGTCCTAACTGGATGAAGACGATTTTTCCCCATCGTCACGACTTGGACGGTTTCTTCTTAGCCATTTTTAGAAAAGACTAAGTTTAACAATAAATTGACAGTTGTGAAGGAATCTAATGATTCGTGTCAAATGCTTCCAGTGGAGAAAATTATTTACTGGAGGTTTTGGATTGGATGCGAATACTTATTGTTGACAATAATCTTGAACTTTGTCACGCGCTTCAGGAGTATCTTGAAACCCAACTTGATCTCGAAGTAGTAGGACTCGCACACGATGGAGAAAAAGCTCTAACGCAAATTCAAAACTTACAACCTGATGTCATGTTGCTGGACATTACCATGCCCTATTTAGACGGGCTTGGCGTATTAGAACGGTTGCAGACCCTCGGAGTCAAGAAACCCACAGTGTTTGTGATTACGGCCTTTAGCGCAGATAGTCTCTTAGCACGAATTATGGATCTCGGAGTTGACTATTTCTTGGTGAAGCCTTTTAAACTCGAGATTTTGGCCCAGAGGCTCAGGCAATTTTCCAATGAGTCTGCAGGCATGATCTCTGAAAGTGCTTCAGCCATAGACTCCAAGTTAAGCACAGAACAGCAACTTACCAAACTTTTGCACAGTATGGGTGTTCCCCCTCATTACAAGGGATTCTCCTATTTAAAACAGGCCGTCCTTCTGTCCATCGATGATGGTTACTATGCTGGTGGGCTGACGAAGGATATCTACCCTACTTTGGCAAAAAGATATCATACCACAGCCAGTGGAGTTGAAGCGGCCATTCGCAATGCGGTTGTAGCCGCTTGGGAACATGGTAATAAAGGGGTTATCCAGACGCTTTGCGAACCATATTGCGAAGAAAAAATGCCCACGAACTCCCTCATTATCGCTAAAATAGCTGAGGTCAGTCAGGATTATTGACAAATTCCAAGGCAAGGGTTTATACTAGTTTCGCGGGGCGTGGCTCAGTTTGGTAGAGCATCGCGTTCGGGACGCGGAGGTCGCACGTTCAAATCGTGTCGCCCCGACCAACTCTTCTGTGAACCAGGTGCTCATCTGGTTCTTTTTGTCTATCTAGGATTTGTTTTGTCTCAATGGCCAACTTTTCTTCAGCAAAGGAGAAGAATTTACGTAAAGTCTTCTCCAAACGTAAACGATAAGCTGGGGAGTGGTGGAGACTGCAAATGTAAGTATCTACTTGTTCTGCAGTGATATTGGCCAGTAAGAAACGTAAAAAGCGTGAAGCATCACCTAAATAGTATTCTTCTGAACGGATACCCTGATCTAGAAGATATTCTACATAGGCCGTCAAGAAATGCACTTTCGCTCTTTTACTCATGTTCTCACCCTTTGAAGTGGAGGTATAAATGTGGAATTAACGGGACTATTCCCCGAAGAAATAAAGTCTTGGTTACATGGCCAAAGGATTGCTCCCTTTAGGGCTGACCAGATTTTTTCCTGGATTCATCGTCATGCCGTACAGGACTTTCATCAAATGACCAATTTGCCGAAAAGTCTTATCTTGAAGTTAGAGGAAACCTTGGGGACACTAGCCCCGTTAAGATTGATCACCAGTCGAATCTCTGTAGATGGAACAGAAAAATATCTGTTTGTCTTAAGGGATCAGACCACAATTGAATCAGTACTCATTCCCGATGCCGAGCGAAAAACTATCTGTATCTCAACCCAAGTTGGCTGTGCAATGAATTGTTCATTTTGCGCCACTGGAAAAAGTGGTTTTAGCCGTAATCTTTCAGCAGCAGAAATCGTTGCCCAGGTCTTGTGGGTGGAAAATAGGCTTAGATCCCAGGGGAAAGGTATCTCCAATGTGGTATATATGGGTATGGGCGAACCCTTGGCAAATTACGAGGCTGTGCTCAAGAGCGCGTACCTACTCAATCACACTGAAGGACTAAATCTAGGTGCCAGACGACTCACCATCTCCACTTGTGGCTTGGTTCCCCAAATTAGGGCCCTAGCCGAAGAAGATCTTCAGATTAACTTGGCCATTTCTCTGCATGCAGTGACTGATGCAGAACGCTCAAAGATTATGCCGGTTAACAAAGCGTTTCCACTGAGAGAACTCCTGGAGGCCTGTGATTATTATACGGATAGGACTGGGCGCCGTATCTCTTTTGAGTATGCCCTAATCAGCGGTTTTAATGACACGGTCGAGCAAGGAAAGAAACTGCGGGATCTGTTGAAAGGTCGTCTCTGTCATGTTAATTTGATCCCAATCAACCCCGTTGGAACCGAGCTAAGGCCTTCTCAAAGGTCAGTCGCAGAGTTTGCCCATGTTTTGGATGCGGGACGGATTCCAGTATCCGTTCGTAAAGAGCGAGGTACCGATATCGAGGCCGCGTGTGGACAATTACGCCAAACCCATCTACAGGAGTGACAGACTTGTTGAAACGGATATTAGAAAAATTAAAAGGAAAACTCTGGGTGCAAGCCGAACATAAAGGTGGTAGAAGGGATGATTTTGGTCCCACAAAACGCTACGCCATAACTAAGACGCCTGAATTCAGCAGCGAAAAACAAGGTTTTCTAATTTTGGACTCTAGTAAGGTCCAGCTCGAACCCGGGTTTTTAGTTGGTAGGGGGACGAGTTGTCATCTTAAACTAGTGGATCCAGGTGCTAGTCGAGTACACGCGAGCTTTACTGAGGTCAATGGAGGATGGCTAGTTAAGGACAACTCAAGTAGGAACGGAACTTTATTAAATGGGAAGCCCATCAGGAGTGCTTTATTAAAATCGGGTGACAAGATTCAAATCGGGCAGACGTTGTTAATCTACGAGGAGAGATGAGCATGGCCCTAATCCACTGGATAGTTAGAGCGGTCTTAGTGGTTTGGCTGCTGAGAATTGTACTGCAGTTTGTTAAAGCAATGCTCGAAGAGCTAAAATAGGAGTGTTTGCCGTGGATGTGAAGACAGCAACAGATGTAGGAAGGGTACGCCAAAACAATGAGGATGCTCTTTGGGTATCATCCCGGTGCCTGGTTGTCTGCGATGGCATGGGAGGACATTTGGCAGGGGAGATCGCAGCTGACGTGGCGGTGAAAGCCATTCAAAGCTTTCCCTTTCTTGGTGAAGATCCCGAAAAAGAAGTTCGGGAGGCCATTGAGGATGCCCAGAAGAAAATTTTGGAAGCGTCCCATGGTAATGAGGACTACCAAGGCATGGGTAGCACCATTACTCTGGCCTGGATTTCTGAGCCAGACGATGAAGGTTGCTGCAAACTCACCCTTGGTCACGTGGGAGATAGCCGCTGTTATCTATTTTCCCATGGAATTTTGGAACAGATAACTCAGGATCATTCTGTGGTTGGGGAGCTTTTGCGTTCAGGAACGATCACAACCTTAGAGGCCCGCAAACATCCCAAAAAACACATGCTGACCCAGGCCTTAGGTTCAGAGCAAATTGAGGTTGAACTTCTCCAAAGGGATCTACAAGTTGGTGACCTAGTACTTCTTTGCACTGATGGACTAACCGACCTCGTGGATGATCATCAAATCCATCAAGTTCTGCAACAAGACTTTGACTCTTCAAATCTAGCTCAAGACTTGGTTTCTATGGCCAACGAAATGGGTGGGATTGATAACATAACAATCATTGTGGCCAAGGTTTAGTCAAGGAGGAATTTCCGTGATCAGAACCCTCTATCATACTTGGTTTGAGTTTTCCGGCTGGCTCTTATGCTTGGTTTTGTGGGTTTTTTGGCTTCAGGGGCAAATCGGTTGGTGGCAGCCATTGGTACTTTGGGTTACTTTCATGGTTTTATTCTTTCTGACGAAACGGTTGAGATTTAATGCTGGATCAATCCCTTTTGCTGCTTTTTTAATCCTTTTTGGCTGGGTGTTTCTAGCTCGTCTCAATCCAACCTGGGCAACGTCCCAGTTCTGGGGAGCCTTGATCGGCTGTACAGCCTACCTTTTTGGACTTTGGATGGGAACTGTAAAACTTAAGTATCCCCTAATCTGGGCTATAGGAGCACTGGGACTAATTCTTGGAACAGCTATGTTTGGACAGAGTGTTGGTGGGGCAAGAGCTTGGATTACCGTTTTCGGACTACGGTTTCAACCCGTTGAATTGGCCCGTATTTTACTGGTGTTTTATTTAGCGCACTACTTTAGCGAAGGCCGGTCTAGGAAAGAACTAGCCTTGATTATGGCCACATTCTTCTTGGGTCTTGCCTGGCAAAGGGATCTAGGACCAGCCCTCTTGGTCTTTCTAGTATTTTGTTGGATGTCCTTGCATGTTGAACTTACCTGGTCCAAGCTTCTGGGTTTTGGTAGCACAATGGCTGTTGGTTATGTGGGTGCTATGTATTGGTATCCCCACTTAAGAAGCCGGACCCTTGCCTGGCTTAGGCCCTGGGACCATTTAAATAGCGAAGGATACCAGGTACTGCAAGGACTCTTTGCGTTGAGAAGCGGTGGACTCGTTGGGCAAGGGTTAGGCCAAGGGCTTGCCCATGTGATTCCTCACATGCACACCGATTATCTGTTCGCCATTATTGGAGAAGAGCTAGGGCTCCTTGGTACTTTCTCCTTGCTTATGGTATACTTGGGCTTAGCGTTTTGGTCTCTCCGCATGCTCCACAATCTTGAGGATGACCGCCTCAGGATGACTGGCTTGGGATTGACACTACTACTACATGTCCAGGTATTTTTAGTTGTGGGAGGTATCTTACGCTTAGTGCCCTTTACGGGAATGACTCTACCCTTGGTGAGCTATGGCTCCACCTCTTTAGTCGCTCAGCTTTGGATGTTAGGAATCCTGGCGGGTTTAGATAGAGGGGGTGGAAGTTAATTGCGCAGATCATTTTTGGTAATAATATCTATCTATGGAATTATATTTGCCAGTTTGTTTTACTGGCAATTGTGCGTCGATTTAGAGAATCATCCTGCGAATCCCCGCTACTATCAGATGTTTAAAGAAGATCGTGGTGTAATCTTTGATCGCAATGGAAAACAACTGGCCATATCGACTCTAGATGGGGAAATTTATGGGCGAAGGTACGAGACACAATCCCTTAGTCATGTGGTGGGGTATTTTCACCAGCGTTATGGGATGGCCGGATTAGAGCGGCTGTACCATGAAGATTTGAGCATGGGTCGCAGCTTGATTACTACCCTGGATCTCAATCTTCAAAAAGCTGCAGAACAGGCTCTACATGAGAAAGTCGGTGCCATTGTGGCAATTAAGCCTAGCACCGGCGAAATATTGACTCTGGCCTCTTCGCCAGGCGTTGATGGCAATGAATTAGATGGTAACTGGCCAGATTATCTGAGCGATGTGCGAAGTCCTTTCTTGAATCGAGCAACACATGGGCTGTATCCCCCAGGCTCTGTCATCAAGCCAATTGTTTATGCCGGCGCCTTAGAAGAAAAACTCGTGGAAGAAGAACAAGTCTGGGGTGATGAAGGTTTTTTGGTACTGCAGAATCGTAGTATCAGTAACTTTGGCGGAAAAGCCCACGGAAGTATCAACACCGATCAAGCCCTAGCTGTATCGTCCAATGTCGTCTTTGCACGGCTGGCTATCTCATTAGGGAATGACGTGTTAAAATATTTTGAACGCTTTGGATTAGGCCAGAGAACGCCTTCTGAGCTTAGAAATCTAAGTGGTTTCGTTCCAGGCCGAGTTTCTTCTGATTACGATGCAGCCCAGCTTGGTATCGGCCAGGGAGAGCTTTTGGTCACTCCTTTGCAAATGGCCCTTGTGTCTTCTACCATTGCCAATGGCGGAGTAATGATGCAACCCTTTGTGGTGCAAGAGGTGCGTGGGGGCTTGAAGATGAGGCAAATTACGCGACCCCAATTGATAGGGGAAGTCTTGCCTTCATCTATAGCTGCCCGAGTAAGGGATTCCATGGTGTTAGCCGCAATTGAGGGCACGGCCCAGACCAGTTTTTCTCCGTCTTTAGATTATGCTGCCAAGACGGGTACTGCCCAAAGCGGGCAAGGAGGAGACCATGCCTGGTTTATCGGGTTTGCACCAAGTGAACGTCCCGTTGTAGCTGTGGCTGTCCTCATCGAACATGGTGGAACTGGAAGTCAGGTGGCAGCACCAATCGGGGCCATGATTTTGGCAACTGCGTTACAAGCTGAGAAGTAAGAATCATAAAGGGTGAGAAGCATGATTGGGGAAATGTTAGCCAATCGCTATGAGATTTTAGAGAAGGTCGGTGACGGAGGAATGGCCTTGGTCTATAGCGCCAGGGATCATTTGCTGAGCAGAGTTGTAGCTGTGAAAATTCTCCGCGCTCAGTTTGCCGATGACGAAGAGTTTGTGGAGCGTTTTCGAAGAGAAGCTCGGTCAGCGGCCAGCTTGTCTCATCCGAATATTGTCAACATCTATGACGTGGGTGAAACGGGTCACATTCATTTCATTGTCATGGAGTTTGTACAAGGCAAGAATCTTCATGATCTCATTGGGGAACATAAAAACTTTTCACAGGAGTTTATAGTAAGTGTGGGCAAACAGATTGCCATGGGTTTAGCTCATGCCCATTATCATGGGATTATTCATCGTGATATTAAACCGCATAATATTTTGATTACTGATGCAGGCGCGGTTAAGGTTACAGATTTTGGCATTGCCCAAGCAATGTCTACCACGAACTTAACGCAAACGGGAATGGTTCTAGGTTCTGTTCGTTATTTTTCTCCTGAGCAGGCCCGTGGAGTTAATGTCCAGACTGCGAGTGACCTTTATTCGTTGGGGATTGTCTTATATGAAATGATAGCGGGGCAGCCTCCTTTTAGAGGTGATACGCCAATCTCTATTGCCCTCAAACAGATTCAAGAAAACCCACCGCCACTACGGAGTTTTCGTCCGGATTTAGATAGTGAGCTTGAAGATTTGGTTTTCAAGCTTTTAAGTAAGGACCCTAAAGGGCGTCCCGAGAGCGCCGAAAAGTTAGTAAGGGCGTTTCAACAAATCGAGCGTCGTATTGACGCCCAAGGCGATGTACAGGGGCATGAAGATCACACAATGCCACTGCCCATAGCCACAAAATCAAGGAGAGGCGGCGTTGGTTTGGCCAGGAAGAATAAACGCAGTAAAGATCAGAACAAAAAGCAAAACAAAGGCGCGGCGCGCGAGCCTCGCAGATCTAAGGGAATTATTATTCTAGTTATTCTTTTAATTTTGACAGGTGTGACCTTTGGGTTGATCCGATTAATTCCTCAGCTTCTCTTTTTAGACGATGTGAGGGTACCTGATGTGGTTGGCCTCTTTGAACTTGAGGCAGGACGGGTCTTGCGAAATTCTGATCTGGTGTTAAAGGTGGAACAATCCATCTTTGACAATGAAGTTCCTGCAGGCCATATCATAAGTCAAGAACCTCTGGCAGGTCGTATGGTCAAACAACAACGTGAGATTTTAGTGCGAGTTAGCTTGGGC
>WPCH01008143.1_pt1 | contig 15359 bp, 13 predicted proteins | sample 5399881 | NCBI WGS metagenome assembly WPCH01 (sample SAMN12869468, study PRJNA574797) | sludge metagenome | isolation source: wastewater treatment of pH5 | place: China:Beijing | collected 2019-05-20
AAAAAAGAAATCAGCCTGATCAGGAAGATTTACGAATTTGTCCGGGACGATATCCATCATTCAGGAGATATTGGAGCACAGGAGGTCACCTGTACGGCATCCGAAGTTCTTGAGTTCGGGCATGGGATCTGCTGTGCCAAATCCCACCTGCTTGCAGCCATGCTGAGGTATTTCGGGATACCAGCCGGGTTCTGTTACCAGAAACTCTGTTCAGGTCAGGAAGGAATTGACAGGAAAGTCCTGCACGGACTGAACGCTGTATACTTGAAAGACCTGGACAGATGGATAAGGCTGGACGCAAGAGGCAATAAGCCGGGTGTAGACGCTCAGTTCTCCTTATATGAAGAAAAAATTGCCTGGCCGGTTAAGAAAGAGCGTGGGGAAGAGGATCACCCAATAATATTCAAAGAGCCGAGTCCGACTGTTATTGAGATCTTAAAGAAAAGCAACAGCAGGAAAGAAATGTGGGAACAGTGGGATCTTGGGCTGAGGGACCTGTTCCATGATTAAGAATTAATCCTGAATTAAAAAATTAATCAGGAGCTTCTCAGGGAAAGCCTGTCCGTTGTGGTTATCATATCCAGCCATCGTATCCAGCCATTGTATCCAGCCATCATATCCAGCCGTTGGATTCAAGGAATTCAATAGCTTCTACAGCCCCGTCCCCAAAAGATGCCTCTGTTACGTAATTGGCAACCTCTTTTACTCTTTCATCCCCGTTCGCAACAGCAATTCCGAAGCCTGCCGCCTCAAACATTTCAGCATCATTTGCCGAGTCCCCTATCGCCACAAAATCTTCGGCTTCAAAGCCCATCATACCGGCAAGCTTCTGGAGTCCTATCCCTTTATTGATTTTTATGCTTTTGATATGGATTGCATATTTCGTATCAACAAGCTCGATGTCAAAGGGCTGGGTTTCGAGAAGGGATCTGGCTTCTTCAAGGTCAAAGTCCCGCCTGAGAGCGATCTCGGTCTTGCGGTACGTGGGGTCGAGTTTTGTGAGCTTGAAATGCTGAGAGAGGAAAGAAAAGGCTTTTTCACATTCTTCCAGGCTTCCTTCAAAAATGCCATTCACATCATAGCGGACAGTAACGGCTCCCCCATTTTCAGCAATCACAGCTCCTCCAAGCCCGATGAGCCTTGATGCTGTCCTTGCATAACACAGGATATTGCCTGTAGCAAGAACTACAGGGACATTAAGGGTGCGCATTTTTTTGACAGCACCGAGATGGAGTTCCCTGTTCTTGCAGGTAATTGTCCCGTCAATGTCAATGACCAGAGCTTTAAATTTCATTAAAAAAATATGGGGATGGAGGAATAAAATGCTTCCCCCATTAATTGCTCTTTAAGTGTGGATTGGGTTTCAGGCGTGTTGATCAGAATAAGATCTTATTCGATTCTGATCTTATTCGATTCTGATTGTATTTTGATCGTATTCTGATCACAGATCCTTACTTATTCTAATCTTATTTTAATCGTATTCTAATCGTATCCTGATCGTATTCTGATTGTATTTTGATCAGAGTTTGATTCCAGGTTTACTGGTCAGTAAGCCCGGCTGTGGTTACTGCAACAACAGCTTCTCCTTCCGGGAGGCTGGGCGAGTCAACGAGGCGTATAATTCTCTTTTCTCCTTTGGATTTCCTCAGGTAAAGCCTGAAGGTTGCCGTGTGCCCGACTATGTGCCCTCCGATTGGCCTTGTGGGGTCTCCAAAGAAGGCATCGGGCTTTGCCATAACCTGGTTTGTAACAACAACACAGGCGTTGAACAGGTCTCCGAAGCGGAGAAGGCCGTGCATGTGTTTGTTGAGTTTCTGCTGCCTGTCTGCAAGGGTTCCTCTTCCGACATACTCAGCCCTGAAGTGAGCCATAAGGGAGTCAACAATTAAGAGGCGAACGGGTTTGCCCATTTCCTTGAGTTCGTTTGCCAGGTCCACAGCAGAGTCAACAAGAAGTATCTGATGATTGGAATTGTAAGCTCTCGCTACATGGATGTTCTGCAGGAATTCTTCAGGATTAAGTTCCATTCCGTACTTCTCGGAAAGCCCGTCTACCATCTGGGTGATCCTTTCCGGCCTGAAGGTATTTTCAGTGTCGATAATAATGACGGAACCGCCGAGACCTCCGTGTTCCCTGTCCATCTGGACATTTACTGCAAGCTGGTGAGCCACCTGCGTCTTTCCGGAACCGAATTCTCCGTAGAGTTCGGTAATAGCCTGAGTTTCGACACCTCCACCCATCATTTCATCAAATTCGGTACAACCGGTGGTAAGTTTGCCTACAAGCTTCCTTCTTTCAAGGACAAGATCTCCGGTCTCAAACCCCCCTATATCAGCAGCCTGTCTTGCGGCATTAATGATTTTTGCGGCAGTCGATTCCCCGATTTCGGCTGTGGTTGCAAGTTCAGAAGGAGACGCTACAGCGACTGCTTCAATTGTGTTAAATCCGGCTTCCTTGAGTTTTTCTGCAGTAGCAGGGCCAACTCCTGGCAGTTCTTCGAGTGCTATTTCGCTCATTACAAATTCTCCTAGATGCACATGTTTGTATAAGGTGCATGACAGTGGCTCAACTATGGTTTTGCACGTATATATAACTAGAGTAGGCGGGGTGAAAGTATTCTTAACCGCTAAAAATTGCGCCAATTTACTCGAAAGAACCTGGCAAAAAAGTGGATAAAAAGAGCTCTTTTCAGCCACTTAAACTTGTAAAAGAAAAGAGGAAAAGAGAGAAAAAAATATAGAAAGCCTTCAAAAAACCGAGAAAAACCAAAACTTCTTTTTACTTAGCAGATTATCACCAATCATGCCAAAGGTCGCCGTAGGCGGTACGTTTCAGTATCTTCATGACGGACACGCCAGATTAATTGAAAAAGCGTTTGAGATAGCAGGCAGTGGAAAAGTCTACATAGGGCTTACTTCGGACGAGATGCTGCAAAAAAACCACAGCGTCGAGAGCTATAAAATCCGAAGGTCACGCCTGCTTGAGTATATAAAAAAAATGGGGGTTCCGGAAGAGAAATACGAAGTTACAAGGCTGAACGATCCCTGCGGCCCAACTATTGAAGAGGACTTCGACCACATAATTGTCTCCCCTGAGACCTATCCGGTTGCCCTGAAAATTAACACTATAAGGGAGAAAAAAGGAAAGAAACCTCTGGAAATTGTATATGTTGAGTACGTGATGGCTGAAGACGGGATACCGATTTCTTCTACCAGGATTTCAAAAGGAGAAATAGACAGGCACGGCAGGTTAAAAAAAGAAGCTTGAAAAAAAGGTTTGAAATCCTGAACTCCTTTTTTTGTAAATTCTCCCTGCAACAGATATAATCGGGCATCAGATATAATCGGACAACAGATATAACCGGCCTACAACAGGTATAAATCAGGATAGAATAATAAAGTGATAACATGCCCAGAGAATTTACACAAAAAGACATCGAGATCTTTAATAAGCTCGTCCCGGAAGCGGGAGGAAACACAATTTCAAGAGAAGCAGGGCACCACTTTCCCTTTATACTTCGCCCGGTTTCTCATAAATTTGCCGAATCCCCCGAAGACTTCAGGGAAAGGCTCGAAAGGCTGGACGCTGATGAGATTGATTACCTTGTAGGGCTTGCCCTTGAAGGAAAAGAAGATGTCCAGTCACTTGACGAAGATCTTGAAGAACTGGTCGCGGTGGTCGAGAAAAAAGTATCTCCTGAAAGGGCAAAACAGCTGAAGGACTTTGTAGGAATCTTCTAAAAAAGTTGCTGGTAGATAAAATAGCTGAAAAGCTAGTAGATAAAATAGCTGAAGATAGAAAAATAGTGTAAACAAAAACAGCTGAAAGACAGATTTTCAAAAAGCCCAACTAAAAGCACCCTGAAAAAATGCATTAACATGTTACCTGAAAAACTTATTTTTGGGACTGCAGGAATTCCCAGAAGCACGAAAGCCAGCAACAGCGTTGCAGGAATAGCTAGGGTCAGAGAACTGGAGCTTGACTGCATGGAACTTGAGTTCGTGCAGGGAGTACGTATGAGTGAAAAAGGGGCAGTAAACGTCCTGGAAGCAGCCAGAAGAGAAAATATAGCCCTGAGCGTACATGCACCTTACTATATCAACCTGAACTCTTCTGAAGAGGAAAAATTAAAAGCCAGCATGGAAAGGATATATCAGGCTGCAAGGATAGGCAGCCTCTGTGGAGCAGAGTCGATAGTTATGCACGCAGCCTTTTACCAGAAGAGCAGCAGGGAAGCCGCTTATCAGAACGTCTCAAAAGCCCTCAGTGAGCTTGCAGGACGGCTCCGGGATGAAAGCATAGATGCAGTCCTTCGCCCTGAGACCATGGGCAAACGTGCTCAGTTCGGAACCCTTGATGAGGTGCTTTCTTTAAGCGAAGAAATCGAAGGGGTCATGCCCTGCCTTGACTTTTCCCATCTGCACGCAAGGGAAGGAAAGGAAAACTCCTATCCCGAATTTACGTCAATCCTCTCGAAAGTGGAGGAAGCCCTTGGAAAAGAAGGGCTTGAAAACATGCATATGCACGTATCAGGAATAGAATACGACAGAAACGGGGAAAAAAAGCACCTGACCCTTAAAGAATCCGATTTTAACTATCCCGAACTTCTGAAAGCCCTTAAAGAATTTGAAGTTAAAGGGCTTGTTATCTGCGAAAGCCCAATAATGGAAGAAGATGCACTTCTTCTGAAAAGGACTTACGCGGAATTATAATCCAGAAGTTCTTACTAAAAACAGGCTGAGAATGTCGTTTTAAGGATTAATCTCAAATTCCTTTCTGAAGATTAATCTTACAATTTTTTAAGGCGTACACGGGGTACTCACAGCCGAATAAAAAGAAAGGTCTCAACCCAATTTATTTGTTATTTATTCTTTCTACATTAAATTCGTTAACAGCTTTTGCCGTATTCTCAAGAAGCCTGAAAGCAAGTTTCTGGTCCGGCCAGAATGCAAGCCCGCAGTCCGGGTTCGCATACTTTATGCGGTCCCCGAGAACCGAATAAGCTGTTTCAAGCCTCTTTTTTATAATATCCGAAGTCTCGAGTTCGGTTACTATTTTTTGCATGTATTCCTTATCCTTCCAGGCATTAATTCCATACTTTTCATTGACAATACTTATAAGGCTAAAAATATCGGTCCTTGATATCCCGACCCCCGCATATGTATTAGAATCTTCCAGCACTTTTCTGTCCAGAAGGTCAATATAGGAAGGGTTTCCAGCATACTCAAATCCTATGACATTGATAGGGGTCTCGCATATAAGCTCATACTTCAATGGAGAATATAAATGAATTTCAACATCTGTTCCCTGCTGCCTGGCAAAGGTAGAGGCAACGGTAAGAGCCGATATAATTTCATCGTCGGAAAACTGAATTTTATTATTTAATCCAAGGCCGATTTCATCCAGAGCTATAACTTTAATTTTGAAATTTTTTGCTGTCTTAAATGCCTGTTTGATGAATTTCTCGATATCCTTAGCAAGGATATCATATACGTCTACAAAAGCCGTTGCCCCAAAAGCCTGATAATACATATCCGTAGGGCCTGCGATACAGACCCTGACTTCGAGAGTTTTTCCGGTCTCTATTTTATACTGCTTTGCAACTTCATCAATTGCTTCCAGCTCAAGGATAGTCGCACGTTCCTCTTTCAACACATAAGGCTCATGACAGTTTTTTTCGTCTTTTATGATATCAAAAAACTGCCCTATCATATCTCTGAACTGGGGATATGTGGGAACTTGCACTCCCGCATCAATTTTTATCTGAAAAGCCTCTCTTATTATTGAAAAGAGTTTTTCATCTTCATCCCGGTTTTCCGCCGCACCCTGCACCCACTCCCTTGTGACACCTTCAGGTGTGGGGAAGCTGCCTTCATCGATAAAAATAATCTCCTGCATGTTGTATATTAAGGAAGATAGAATCTTAAAGATATTGAAATTGTTCTGGTGTCACAATGAGAATTTCCTAATTTTCACACTGCTAGACGCTAAAGAAAAAAACGCTCATGATATCTTGGAATAACATGCCCAAAAAATGAAAGTATCTGGAAGTACTTTCATGCCAAATCGTAAAAAGAAAAAAATTGTGGAAAATTATGTCTTAAGCTTTTCAGGGCTTCCCTCGGTTTCTTCGAGCCACTTACATCCTCCGTCCCTGTTAACCACGCCAACTGTAAATTCTATCCCGCTTTTATCCACGTACTCCCTGGTTCTTTTCAGGGCATGGTCCACCATTCCGCCTGCTGTAAGGATAAGACAGCGTTTTCCACAGAGAGCCATAAGGATTGATTTGTCTATGACGCCTGAAGTGACGTCCAGGCGGATTCCGTCCTGTTCGGCAAGGGTTTTGCTCTTCTTTCCCATTGCCCCCACGAAAGCGATTTCTCCTTCTTTGATAATCTGCCTGACCTCATCCGGGGAATATTTATCAGTATCGTAAAGCAGCACTCCGCCTGCTTTGATGCCCTTGCGCTTGAGCTCAACAATAGCCCTGCCGTTGGGGTGAATGTGCAGGACAGTGGCATTAATCGCCTCGTAAGGGGACTGGGTGGCATACTCTCCGTACATGACTCCAATATTCAGGTTATCTCCCTCCCTGACTCCGGGAGCGACGTCAACCCACATAAGGTCAAGTGGCTTCAGGGTATTGACAAGGTCAGGGATGGTTTTGGGGGAGTTTCTGCCATATGCAAGGCCTCTTCTCTCAATTTCATGATAAATCTCAAGCGTAGTGGGCTGGCGCAGGCCCGCTTTTTTAAGGAGTTCCTGCTCTTTGAACACCTCTGCGGGTGTACCCTGCCCTATAAGTTTGCTGTTTGACATAAGGAAAACATAGTCAGACCAGCGGTATGCAAGGTCCACATCATGAGTTGATATGATAATGGTGCTCCCGAAATGGTTGAATTCGTTGAGAAGATCCATAATCTCGTCTGCCCCTACGGGGTCGAGGTTTGAGAGGGGCTCATCAAGGATGATCACTTCAGGCTCCATTGCCATAACACCGGCAATTGCAACCCTTTTTTTCTGCCCTCCGCTGAGGTGGTGAGGAGGCCTGTCCTTCAGGCGGATGAGCCCGACATACTCAAGGGCACTCTGCACACAGGCATCGACTCTTTCTTTTGAATAACCGAGGTTTGCAGGCCCGAAAGCTACGTCCTGGTATACTGTGGGAGCAAAGATCTGGTCATCGGAATTCTGAAAAACGATTCCTACGGATTTCCGGATTTCCCGGAGGGATTTTGAATCGTACTTAAAAGGAACCCCATGGAAGAGGATTTCACCTTCCTGTGGCTTTAAAGTCCCGTTAAGGAGCAGGAAAAGGGTGGACTTACCGGAGCCGTTCTGCCCTACAAAGGCAACCTTTTTTCCTTTTTTGATCTCTATGTTTATGTCCTGAACAGCTGCAGTCCCGTCAGGGTAAGAATATTTAAGGCTCCTGGTTTCAAGAATAATCATGATATGTTCCTCAAATGATGGATATGTTTTTTGTAAAATAAAAAAGTGCAAGAGCTGAGAGGAAATAAGCAGAGGTCAGCAGGAGTTCCACCGCCCTTACAGGCCTGTGCACTTCGAAAAGGGTCATTTTTCCGTCATAACACCTGGAATTCATGGCAAGGAAGAGCTTATCTCCCTGCTCCCAGGACCTGATAAAGAGCGTGCTCCCGAGCATGGCTATTGAATTGAGTGACCGCCTGAAATTCGAATAGCCCAGCCTCACTGTCTGGGCATATTTTATGCAAAGAACCATGTCCAGGAAAACAAAAATATACCGGTAAATCAGCATGGATAGCTCTATGAGTGATTCCGGTAGCCTGGAAGCCCTGAGCACGGCAAAGAGTTCTATCATCGGGGTTGTAAGCGCAAGGAAGTAAAGGCAGCACATCCCGCTTAAAGACCGTGAAAGCACAAGGAGGGCAAGCTCAAGCCCGTCTGCAGTTACCGCAAGAGGATAACCCGCGAGTTTGAAGGAAAACAGTTCCTGCCCCGAGCCTGAAAAGAAAGCGATAATAATCACACCCGTAAGAGCGAAACCTGCAGGAGCGAGCAGGAGTTTCAGGTAGAATTTGAGGGGAGTCCTGCCGAGAACAACAGTTGCAAAGCTCATGCAGAGGGCTATGAAGAGAGGAGCTATGGGAGACGTGGATGAGACTCCCACAAGCAGCCCGAAAAAGACTATTGCAAGCTTTAGCCAGTTGTTTATGTGCCTGAGTGGGCTCATAAGCGCATAATCATCAAGAATATTTGTCATATAGCAAACCCGCAGATTGTGGATTTAAGCAAAAATCAAAGGTTAAAAATAATAGGCAAAAGATAAAAACTTTCCTGCAATGAAGGCAGGAAAGTAAAGGGGTAGAAAAGAAATTATAAGGAATGTTTGTCACTTTCTGACTTTTTTTTATCTTTATATCCAAGATCGTTTTCGTATCGGCCTTTTGCCTTGTAGTAGCCAAGGAAATAACCGATAATCCCTGCGCCGATAGCTGCCTGAAGGCCAAAGAGGAGGCTTTCAATTTCACCACTTGGAGGCTCCCAGAAAGGTTCTGCATTTGGCTCATAGGTTCCGCCGGTGATCTCATTGATAACATTTTCAGCTTCCCCGTCAGCTCCTCCGTATTCGGCGTCTGACGTGGATGACATATAAACGAACTGCACTGCAAAGACCAGGAAAATTGCGAGTACAATAAGTTCCAGTTTTCTGCTCATGCGGAAATACCTCTCAGTTTTCTTACAACAGCATCTTCAATGACTTTCATTTCAACCAGGATGTCGCTCTTGACGTTGACAACGTACTTGAAGAGCAGGGCACTGATAGCTCCCTCCATGATCGCAAGGGGCACCTGAGTAACTGCAAAGACTGTGGCGAATTTGCCGAATGAACTCATGAAACCTGCAATAGTAAGCGCTCCACCTGCAGGATACGCCAGAGAAAGTTGCACGGATGTAGTTAGATAGGTTGCCCAGTCCCCAAAAGCCGTAGCAAGGAAGACCACGACAAAGAAGTTGATATTAGCTTTCATACCTGCTTTATAAACAAGGTATGCTACCACAGGCCCTACGATGCCCATGGAAAAGACATTTGCTCCAAGAGTTGTGAGTCCCCCGTGCGCAAGGAAAAGTGCCTGATAGAGAAGCACGATCGTCCCGAGCACTGCGGATATTGCCGGACCGAATATAATTGCTGCAACTCCGGTTCCTGTAGGGTGGGAACAGCTTCCGGTTACCGAAGGCAATTTCAGGGAGGATAACACAAAAATAAACGCACCTGCGACAGCAAGGAGAGGCAATATTTCGCGTTTTTCTTTGACCAGATTGTTCATTTTGTAAATGCCGTACAGTATCACGGGAATTGATACTGCAAACCATAACTGCCACCAGGGAGTAGGTAAAAAACCTTCCATTATATGCATAGGATCACCGCAAGGATATCAAGTAAAGATTATTGGGATTAAGTAAAGTTAGATTGAGTTATAGAATACATAAAGGTTACGGTGGAAGAGAAACGGGTGCGCAAGAGCCTATAAAAATTAATTTGAAGGTAATACAACTCTTGAAAATCTGGACAGATAAGACAGAACAAGCAAACTTGAGTAATATCAGGCATAAACTGGCAGGAACATTATATATTATAAAGAATAAATAAAAATGAATCAATAACTTGAGACGCTGTGAAAAATATCCTGACAAAGGTAGAATTTAATATCAGTATCAGTAAGCAGGGAAAAAGAGATAATAAAGTAAAGTTGTATAATGATTAAAAAGATAATAATGAAAATAAAAAAAATAAAAAAATAAAAATGGAGGTTATAACGTATATAGATCCTGTTTTTAGACCTGGAAGACAGGTCAGAATGGCAAGCAAAGCAAAATATAATCAACTAAAATTGCTTTAGCAAAAAAGTATTGTATCCTGAAATATATAAATATATCCATTTGGTTCGTTTAGAAAAGAAGTCTTGAAATAAGATCGTCAGGAAGGGTATACTTTTGAATAAAAATAAGAAGATTTAAAAGTAAGGCTTTTTTAAAAAGAAAATTTCGTTTGGGATAGAATCATGAAATCATAGAATGTTCCTTTTCAGTGAATTAAAGCTCCTTTCCACTGAATTAAAGCTCTTTTTCAGTGAATTAATGCTTCTTTCCACTGAATTTTTCCCGGTGAAGGCATTATTCCCACAATTGCTATGAACCTAATTTACGAATTCAAAGCCCGTGACTGAAAAATACTACCGAATAAGCAATTGCAAAATAACGCCCGAATTTCCCGATAAAAACCAGGACTGAAAAAGACCTGAAAGACAGCTGCATAAGTCCTGCAACCATTGTAATTACATCTCCTATGCCCGGAACCCAGGTAAAAAGGAGAGTATAAACCCCGTATTTATTGAAAAGCCTCTCACTTTTCTCGAGCTTTTCCGGAGAAGGAGAAAGGTATTTTTCAAGCACATGCCGCCCTTTTAAGCCCAGATAATAAGTGGTGCATGACCCCAGGAAGTTTCCGGTAGTGGCCACCATAACCACAGAAAAAGGGCTGAACCCCTGGTAAACAAGAGCGACTACCAGAGCCTCTGAGCCGAAAGGCAGGACTGTAGAAGCCAGAAAACTCAGGACAAAAAGGTTCAGGTAACCGTAATCGGCAATAAAAGTACTCAGGGTTTCAAACATGGTAATCCTTCTCTTACACTCCTGCCTGCGATTCTATTTAAAGTGTTTCTTGCCACCCGAATTTCATTTAGAGCACAGGAAATTGAAGATTTTCTGAGAATTATGGTGCAATTTCAACACCACGCTGTCCTTTTCACCTGCCCGGCTCGCTCAAGAAACTGATTTATGACAATGGTATTGGACTGGACCAGGGAGGACCGGGTAAGAAGAGTATGGAGTAAATTTTTCATAAAGGGCTAAAAAAATTAAATTACAAAAATATCTCTTATCCTGAAGCCTTACTCTATTTACCGAACCTGGCATGTCATGCCCGACCAGGATAAACAGACTGCACAGAAAGAAGAGAAAGGGCAGATAATTTACTTTTGACTTAAATAAGTCCTGAATGGTGCTTAAAAAACAAAAAAGAAGAAAAAGACCGGAATCAAAAAATATTTCCGGTCCCTGCTAAGAAAAAGAAGAAACCTGTTCAGTCCCTTCTTTTCCTTAGCAGTATAAATGCTGTGGCAAGTATGCCGATGGTTGCAGCGCCGGTCAGGAAGGGAGTTGATTTCGTTACTTCGTAAGTTCCGCTCAGGTCTCCTATCTCAATCGTATAGTCGCCCTGTTCCTTTTCAGTGTGCGAGAATTCGACTGTTGTGGTCTCGCCAGCTTCCAGGCTTACGGTTTCGGAGTCCACGGTTTCATTGTTGACCAGAAGTTCCACTTCGGTTTCTCCTGCAATGTTACCGGTGTTTGTAACATTTACCTGGATTGTGACTGCATCTCCGCCCTTAACAGAAGCAGGTTCAATTAAGAGGTCTGAAAACTCGAATTCGGCTTTGTCTTCAGAGACTTCAACAATAATTTCTCCTTCTTCATAACCTGCTTTTGTAGTATTTACTGTGAATGTGCCCGGAGCGGTTACCCAGTAAGATACAGTGCCGTCCGTACCTGTCTGACCTTCAACTTTCTGCCCTCCAAAGAATACATCTGCTCCGGGGACAGGCTGTTTCTCTACAGAATCAGTAACCCTGATGCTTATCTGGTCTCCTTCCCTGATGTTTTCAGGAGAAACTGAGAGCAGCAGTTTCAGGACTCCGGCTCCGACAATATCCACATCCTTACTTCCGGAGAGGTAGCCTGCCTTGTTTGCATATAAAGTGAAATCGCCCTCCAGGGTTGGGGTGTAGGCAAGGATCCCGTCGTCCCCTGTGGTTCCGATGCTCTGGTTGCCGAGCCGGATTTCAACGTCACTGACTGCAGCATCCCTTGCGGTTACAGAGATTTCTGCAGCCTCTCCGACCACAAAGACATCAGGGGTTTCTATCCTGAGCTGGTCCTGTGGCGCGCTCTTGACTTCAACGAATGGATAGAAACGCAGGACATTTGAATCAGCTACCTTGAAGCTTACATTGCCCATCAGGCTGATCGTATTGCCCCTTGAAAGGGAAATTGAATCCTCGTTCTTCATTGTAATTCCTGAACTGGATATGGTGCTGATTTCCATCTTGCCGAAGGAGTCGCCCTGGGAAAGCTCAAGATAATCATCTGAGACCTGGAAGATGCCTTCTATAAACACAGCGTCAGTTTCACGTGAACGGAAGACTGTGCTTATGTGGGCTGCGATCATGGGGACATCTTCCGCCCCGCCGATATCCGCTTCGTAGATGTAGTCCCCGTTGCTGGAAGTTATCCCGGAATCCACAAGCTCTCCGTCCCTGTACAGCTCGAGAAGTACTCTGTTACCGTTTACATCGACCTCTGCGGCTTTGAGGGAGTAGCCATTTTCAAGAGCTATGGAGGAGCCCGTGAACATAGACCTCTTGTTATCGTCATCAATCAAAACTTTTGCAAGGATATCATCTGAAAGGACACTCACGCTTCTTGAATTTCCGAAGGTATTCGCAGGGTAGCCTGCAAAATACTTCTCTGCCATGAAGCCAATGACCTGATAGGAACCCCAGCTTTCCTGTTCGAATTTCACGAGTGCAGGGCTGGTTGAATAGACAAGGGCCTCGTCATCAATCGACCTGCCGCTAATCTCTTCTGTCAGGGTCAGGCTTTCGGTTGAGACATTCTCATCTATGCTGTAATAGAACCCTTCAAAGTTATAAGGCGTCCAGACAGTGGTATTAAATGTCTCGTCATGAACCGTTCCCCTCAGTTCATAGGTTCCTGGTTCGGAAATTTCAACTATGGGAGCAAAGCGAAGCTCGCTGGAGTCAGCCACGACAAAGCTGAGTTTTCCCATAATGTCAACCGTATCTCCTCTGCCCAGAGTAAAAGAATCACGGTTTCTCATTATGATTCCGGAACTCGAAGTAGAACTGATCTCCATTTTCCCGAACCTGTCCCCATTCTCGATCTGGACATATTCGTCCGATATCTGGAAGATTCCTTCTACAAATATAGCATTTGTCTCAGTGCCCCTGAATATCTGAGCTAAATGGACCGCAATCAGAGGTACATCATCTGCGTCCCCGAGATCAGTTTCATAGACATAGTTACTGTTGGAAGATAGGAAACCGTTGTCTATCACATCCCCGTCTTTCTCGAGCTGAACCCAGACCGTGTTTCCGTTAACATCGACTTCCACGATGTTCAGGGAATAGCCTTCTTCAAGTATGAGGGAAGAGCCTGTGTAGAGGGATTTCCTGTCATCGCTGTCAATCAATATTTTTGAAAGCTGACCGTCCGAGATTACGCTTATATCGTCATTCACAAAATTAGAATTTTCAGTATATCCAGCAAAATACCGTTCAGCCATAAATCCTATAACCTGGTAAGAGCCCCAGTTCCCATATTCGAAGTTTGTTTCGATGGGCCTTGTCTCATACTGCAATCCGTTTCTCTGGACACTCCGACTGCCTTCTGTAAGCTGGATAGTCATATTTTCCGAGCCTTCCCCGGTATCCAGGTCATAGTAAAAACCCGAATATGTCTGCGGCGTCCAGGTATAGGTAAGGTTCTGGCTTAAATTTGCATCCCATATGCGGTTGCCTGATGAGCCCGAAACCTGTGCAGCTGCGGATTCGCACAGCAATCCGAGCATTAAAAATAGGCATAGAATTTTTAAGTAGTTTTTATTCCCCAAGTTAAACCTCCTTTTAATGGATTGGAGCAGGGGTTTGGCCGTAAGGAAGTCCGGGAGAAATAGAAACAAAAAAGTTCCTGAATACTCCCCTGGATTTTTTCCCGTATCCGGATACCCCATATCACTTTGAACATATTGAAATATTCAACTATATACAGTTCTAAGTATTGAAGTAATTAGATAAAAGTTTTTGGGCTGTCCTGTATGTATAAAACGAAAAACTGAAAAAAATAAGGTCTAAAAAAGGATTAAAAAAGAATTGAGGGGATATAACAGCTCAAAAATAAACAAAGGAAGATATAAAAAAATATTATATATTTAGCTGTTAAATTTAGAACTTATTTTCAAGAATTTTAATTTTTAGCAAGTATTATTAGTTTTCAAGTATCCGTATGTGTTAAAGAGTTGGTATTTTTATCCGTTATATTTTTCAACAATTTGCGTGTTTAACCATTTGTATTTTTATTAAGCAATTTTTTGTAGAACACAAACCACGGGTTATCCAGAAAACCTATAACATTTTTGCTGATGAGCTGCCCTATAATCAGAGGAAGCACAGGCATAACTCCATAATAAGCAATAAAGACAAATATCACAGAGTCCAGAGTAAGGTTAACAAAGTCGCTAGCCCCTGAACGTAGCCAGATATAAGGGTTTATCATGGTGTCATGCTTGAAGTTCTTTTCTTTTTCCGAAAAACGCTTTTTAAGGGATGCAAAGATCCAGGCATCAAGGTTCGAGCAGACCAGAAAAGAAACCCAGCTTGCAATGGTAATCCTGATACTCAGCCCGAAGAGACTCTTCCAGGCATCTTCAAGTTCAAAGAAAGGTGCAGGACTGAGGTTTGTAACCATGCCTATGAAGAGTACAAAAAGTACCTGGGTAGCAAAAGCGATAAGGATGGATATATGCGTCCTTTTCTCCCCGTAGACTTCGTTAATCATATCCACGACCTGGGCAATAAAAGGATAAATGAAAACCGCTGCGGGCGCGAAAAAGGAATAGAAGCCAAGGTCAAACACGATAATGCGTGTAGCAAGTACCTGCGAAGCTGCGAGGTAAACTACATAGAAAGCGGTGAGGGCTGCAAATCCATTCTCAGGCATTTTTTTAATAATATACACGGATGCATAGGTAGCAATTGTTAGAGTGATGATCCAGTAAAGCCAGACAAGCATATTTTTTCACAACCGGATTTATAGGGAATGGGAAACTTATGAGGTGGCAGATAGGAGTTAAAGTAAGGCAATTTGATATAAGCTGCAGTTAAACTGAAATCAAGCCGAAATTAAAATAAAATTAATTGAATTAAGACACAATTTCATAATTTAGTGATTTCTCATTTTTTTCTTCCTTAAATCTTCACTTTTCTCTGCTAACTGCCCAAATAAACTGTAATATTCCTTGAGAAACAATTTCTTTGGCATGAATGCCAAAGAATTCTTTTATTCCTTTAACTTTTCACTTTATTTTTTGCCTAAAATCGATACGCTCCGCTACATAATCCTTAACTCCTCTCTCAAACTAGATTACTAAAGCTTAAATGGATTAAATAATCTGAACAATTCCAGAAATGACTTTTGTGGTTTCTTGAGCAAATTTAATCTTCTCATTTGAGTAA
>WPCH01207827.1_pt1 | contig 15355 bp, 31 predicted proteins | sample 5399881 | NCBI WGS metagenome assembly WPCH01 (sample SAMN12869468, study PRJNA574797) | sludge metagenome | isolation source: wastewater treatment of pH5 | place: China:Beijing | collected 2019-05-20
GAAATCAGATTTACCGCCGTTACCTACATCAAAAGCCGTTTGAGCTTGTGTAGAATATTTAAATTCACGATCTTGATTATCAACTAATTTGAAGCTGTTAGCATCGACAGTGATAGCGTCTTTTTGGTTGTTAGTGATAGAGATTTCCACTACTTTAAACACACCTTGCGCTTTTTCGCTTAAGTATTGGCCACCTACTGAATCTGTTGATTCAACAGAACCTACAGCGATTTTAACTTTAGAAGATTCGCCTTCTTTAGAAAGTTCCTTTTTAGGTTCTTCTTTTTTAGGCTCAGTTTTAGCTTCTTCCTTCTTAGGTTCGTCTTTCTTTGTTTCCTGTTTTGCTTCTTGTTTTGGTTCGGTAGAAGCTGTTTTAGTTTCTTCTTTATCCTTAGTACTATTACCATAAGCTCCAAGTACTACGATAACAACGATAACCCAGAACCACCATTTTTTGTAGAACGGTTTTTTCATTATTGTTTCCTCCAGTTATGTAAAATGTAAGATTTCCGAACTTATCATAGCAAACAATTAATTCGAATATTGTCATATTTTGTCGAACGCAAATAAAAAAGAGAACCGAGTGGCTCTCTTGGTAGGATTGGTAAAATTATGTAAAATTTTACCTCTAGCAAATGGAAATGATTTCTTTTATCATGAAATCAAATCACAATATATCCTTGTTGTTTTGCAACATTTTCACGTACAATGAAACTTGTTTTGCAAAACGACCTTGCTGACGTCCATCGAGCTCCTCATAAGCTCTTTGGATATCATTGAATAGTAAACCTAGTAACGCATCTTCTTTCCTATTCTCGAAGTTAAGAAGAGCATCTGTGGAGGTGTTAAAAAACGACGCAAGTACCTTTAAACTTTCAAGATCAGGTTCATGACGATCAGTTTCCCAATTTTTGATTTGTCCGCGTGATAAACCCGTTCTTTCAGATAATTGTTCTTGCGTTAAATCGAAAGACTTTCTTAATTGTTTAATGTTTTGTCCGACTGTAGTTTTCATAGTTTGAGTATAATAATCGCCTTATCACTATACCACAATTGGTCGATAATCTGACTTTTTTAAGTGACTTAGGTATTTTTAAGGACTTGATAAATATGTATAGAACAAATGTTTGTTTAGTGGTAAAATATGCATGTGGATACTTCAAACGTCTAAATGCAAAATTGCATATTTTATTTTTAGATGATTTAAGAAACGTTGATTTAAAGCGATTTCTCAACTTTCTCAACAATTGTCTGATAACTGCACGACTGAATATTGGGAAATTTGTGGTATTATGAAAACAAATAAAATAAACGGACGTGAAAAAAGACCCACGGTGTAAGTAGTGTTGGAGCACTCTTACACTGCCCCCTAAGCCAGCTAGGGAACATTGTCGCGGATCTTGTACATACATATTATAACACACCTTAGATTGAAAGTGGCGCGTTTTCCTTTATATGTAACAAATTGGGGTTTACGTGTCTTTTGTCCACAAGGAGGACAAGCACTGTGCAAGAGGTATTAAATAAGATTTCAAATCAAATCAGTTTTCACAGAATGAGCACTCGTAAAATAGGAAAACAGATCAACACAACACATGTTACCATTTCTAATTTCCTTAATGGGAAGTCTCAAATGAGGTCTAATACTTTTGGTGAATTATTAAAAGAAGTTTTCCCCAACGATGTAACTACAAGAAGAATGTGTTGCGAAAGATATTTTTCTCAGACAGATAAACCAATCAATAAGAGGTTAGCGATGGATTATCTCGCTGTGCATGGTGAACAGGAATTATTAAAACAATTGATCGACATTGAAAAAGTATCTCATGATAAAGATAATCGTGAATGGGCTTATGTTTATGAACTAATTTACTTACGTAATAAGGGCGAATTGTCAGGGAAGAAATTACAAAAACGACTACATCAGGCAAAGAAGGAAATAAAGTTATCTACAACCGAAATGCAAATTTTATTTGAAATCTTATCGTTATTTGCAACAGCTGATAGAAGGAATTTCAAATTGCTGAATGATACTGCTGCTATCTTATTGGAAGAGGTGGATTCAATTTCAGATCCTTATTTAAAACTCTCCTTTGAATACAAAATTAAAGAATGTATGATTCAAGGACTGTTAATGTCAGGTGAAGTGGAAAAAGCAAGAACTACATGTCATGAAATTATAAACAGGGAAGAGTTACGACGACGGTTTCCGATGATCGTAGCTACTGCATATGGAACTTTAGGAGAATCGTACACTTTTGAAAGTTTTGAAACAGCAACGTATTATATTAACCAAGCAATTGAACTATTAGAGAAGAAACTTAACGCTCGTATGAGTTTACGTAACGATATGATGGTAAACACGATTGAATTTTTGAAAATAATGTGGAAAGTTGGATTAAATAATGTTCATCCGATCCATATAGCTGAGAAAGCTTATTTAGAAATTCAATTAGGGGATAATGAAAAAGCTATCCGGATGTTAGAACGTCTCAAAGAGGAAAATGGAGAGCTATCTGCATTTCAATTATATTATCTAGCTTTAGCAAAAAATGATAAAAAATTATTTGTGGAGTCTTTAAATAAGTTCGAGCAATTAGGTAATATTTTTTACTCCCAATTACCGAAGAAAAACCTAGGGATAATATAGTAAATATGGTATAATATACTTAGCAAATTAAGGAGGTATTTTATGTGTAAAATCCTTAAAGTAGTACCAGCTTTACTATTAGTTGGAGCGATTTTACTGAATCCACCAGTAAAGGAAGCACCTAAACAAGAAGCTTCAACAGCTCCGGTACTATATAAGATGGTTGATCCTGGAACTGGTTCCGGTTGATATAAAACAAATTTGATGAATAAATAATTTAATATATTATATATGAATGACATCGTCAAAATGGCGATGTCATTCGCTGTTTCTGGAGATTGGTAAGTGTTTGCCGAAATCGAAAAACACTTACCAATTGTGAAAAATTCACAAACTATAAAGAGGATGCAGGGGGAATTTGAAATGACAAAAGAGCAATTATTAAAACAGGCAGCAATTGAGTGGTTATTAAAAAGCGGTAACGATGATGTAGAGGAATTACTACAGTCAGCTGTATCAAGTACATACAAAGAAGAATAAAGAAAAAGAAAAAAGACTAACCGATTGGTAGTCTTTTTGTTATTTACCACTATTTTTTTGCTTTTTGGTATTGAACAAACATTTCTAAGTGCTCTAATGCTTTATCTTGTTCCGAATCCTCTAGTTCCGCGATTAACTTTTCAAGTCTCTTGGCCATTTCTGTTGCTTTCTCGTCATCTTCTTTTGTTAAACGTGAATCTTCAGCGCGTCCTAATAGGTAATCTGTAGTTACTTTATGATAATCAGCTATTTTCTGTATTAGTTGTAAGTCTGGTTCGTTACGATCGTTTTCGAAGTGAGAATATCTAGCTCTAGATATTTCAATACCTTTAGCAACCTCTTCTTGAGTCCTGCTGCCTCTCAACTCTTTTAACTTTTCTCCAAATGTCATTTTAATAAATCCCCTCTCGCACCGTGTCAATTATTAATAGTATATCCTCATTATAGATACAAAATGTATCGTTTTAAAGAGTTTTATTAAAAAAGATATAAAATGTATCAAAAGGGGTTGACGATACATAATGTATCAACTATACTACAGTTAACGATACAAAACGTATCAAACGGTAGGTGATGAAATGAGGAAACGACTTATAAATGAACGTGCATCAAGGAATTTAACACAAGAAGAATTGGCTTTAGCTCTAAATTTATCAACAATATTCATTCGTAAGGTAGAAAAGGGTGAAAGGAACCCTAGCGTCAAGACAATGAAGGCATATCAAAGTTTTTTCGGTGTCAGGGCAACAGAATTGTTCCCAGACATTTTTAATGACTTTGATGATACAAAATGTATCAAAGATACGAAACTTATCGGATAGGGAGGAAAGAAAATGAACCAATTACAAGTTTTCAATAATGAAGAGTTTGGACAAGTTCGAACGGTAGTAAAAGGTGAAGATGTTTGGTTTGTAGCTAAAGATGTGTGTGATGTATTAGAAATCGTAAATGCAACTAGATCATTAAGTCGCTTAGATGAAGATGAGCTTCACAGTATGAAGGTCGCTGATTCACTTGGAAGACCGCAAGATACAAATATCATCAACGAAAGCGGTCTTTACTCATTGATCATGACAAGTCGCAAACCACAAGCGAAAGCATTCAAAAAGTGGGTAACAAGCGAAGTACTTCCTTCTATTAGAAAGCATGGAGCATACATGACAGATCAAGTCCTGGAACAAGCGGTAACAAATCCAGACTTTGCAATCGGTCTTCTCACTAAATTAAAAGAAGAGAAAGAAAAGCTTGCAGCAGCACAACAACAAATCGTACAGCAACAACCATTGGTAGTCTTCGCAGAAGCGTGTATGCAGTCAGAGCAAACACTGAAAGTTAGTGAAGTTGCAAAGTTAGCGACAAAACAAGGAATAAAAATTGGTCAACGTCAGTTATTCGCAAAACTTAGAGAATGGGAGTTAATGTTCAAGCGTTCTACTGAGCCGACTCAGCCAGCTGTTGAAAAAGGATACTTTGAAATCGCACAAGGTGTTAAACAGAAACCAAATGGTGAAGCATTCACATGGACAACAACATACGTAACACCAAAAGGACAAGCCTACATCATAGACCGACTGAAGAAAGAACAAAATCAGGAGGCGGTTTAAATGATGGAGGAAAGTACATTAGCACTGGCAATCGTATCAGCGACAATATGTATATTTGTATACCTGGCGCACCGAATAGATGTCTGGGACAAGAAAACAGGATGGTCAAGAGATGACAAATAAACAGCAGCGTGATGAATACGAACAAAAGAAACTAGCATGGATCATAAAGGATTTACGAGCTAGAGGGATACATAACAGCGCAGATAAGGTTGAGGAAATGCATAAAGAGTTTATCACTCTAGCTAAATAGGACAAGCCTTCGCTTGTCGGAATATTCAGGAATCTAACGGTATCCCCCACCTGGTAAATAGGTTCCTGGGTATTCCGATGCGTGAAAGTATCAAATCAAAATAAAAAGAGCCGACTACGCCTAATAATCGACTCTTTTGAAGAAATGACTCAATTTTCTACCTCTATTATACAACGTCATTTCTTCCAAGTAAATAAGGAGGAATGTGGAAATGATTGAAAATCCAATTACTTACGGTAATCATCACGATTCATCATCTAGAGACTTCATTGAACTATGTTGTGGTTGCGAAGGTGAGATTTACTTCGGAGAAAGTTGCTTAGATTTCGGTGGAGATTACCTACATGCAGAAACAGAGTGCATCACACAGTATGTAAAGTCTCATTCTACACAGAAAGTAGCAGGTGAATAAGATGAGTCTACAAAACAAAATTGAAGCTGAAATTCAAATTCTAATGAGTTTGATTGAACGATATAAGCAAAGTGATGAACCTAATGCATCGTCAATGGTTCTAGCTTACGAATACGGGTTAAAAGCACTTATGGAAGTGTATGAAGCTAGTAAACAAGTAGAAATAGCACCATTTTAAAAGAGAGGAAGATTCATATGACAACTGAAAATTACTTTTCTAAATTAGCTCAAATAGATTGTTCGGAACATGTTGAAAAGAAAGGTCGCTTTAGCTACTTGTCATGGGCATGGGCAGTTAAAAAGCTTCGTGAAGTAGATCCAACAGCAACATGGGAAGTTAAGCGATTTGATGGTGTTCCTTACCTTAAAACGGATTGTGGTTACTTTGTAGAAGTTGAAGTAACTGTACAGGGATTACCACTAAGCCAGATTCATCCGATACTCAATAATCAGAATAAGCCGATTGCAGAACCAAACAGTTTTGACATTAACACAAGTATTCAGCGTTGCTTGGTTAAAGCGATTGCCTTACATGGCTTGGGATTATACATCTACGCTGGTGAGGATTTACCAGAAATACAAGAAGATCCAGTTTCTTCGCAACAAGTCGGAGTAATTAAATTAAACATTAAAAAGCTCGCTACTCTTCGAAAAGTAGACGAGGACACGATAAAAGGTCATTTAAGTGTTACAGAAATTACAGAGTTAACTAAAACACAGGCTGATGAAGTAATTAAAAAGCTAACAAAGTGGGTTAAACAAGCTGAAAAAGAAACAGAAGAACCAAAAGAACAACCGCAAACAGAAGCATCTTAAATAAAGCGAGGATTGAGCAATGGAAACTGTTACTATTCGTCGTTATCGATACCAAGAGATTATCAAAGCTGTTAGAGAAAAGGAGGATGCGGGGTACGACTATGTTACCCCGATCCAAAAAGTATATAAGGCTGGCAAAGATTATAAAAACGTAAAACAAAAAGTTCATGGATTAAGCAAAAAGAAATCATGGGTTTATACAGGTCAAAATGATGAATTTAGCTACATGTGCGTTATGAGGAAGGTGAATTAATGGCAACTTTTAGAGTAAGTAAGGATAAAAACTACACAACAATTAATAATACAGGACTTCGGGATGAACGATTAACTTGGAAAGCTAAAGGAATTCTAGCGTATATCCTTTCTCTTCCTGACGATTGGGTCTTCTATATGGAGGAAGTTGCAAAACATTCAAAGGATGGTATAGCAAGCTTAAAAGCAGGAATGAAGGAGTTAAAGGAATGCGGTTATGTAAAAAGATTCCCTATAAAAGGCGAAGATGGAAAGATTCATAGATGGGAAACAATTATTTACGAAGTGCCACAAGTCGAAAAACCACTAGTAGAAATTCTACCAGTGGAAAGTCTACCGGTGGAAAATCTACCAGTAGAAAATCGACCGCTACTAAGTACTAATATACCAAGTACTAATAATACTAATTCTCCACAAAAGAAAAGCCCACGTAAAAACGTGAGCGATAGTTATTCAGATGACTTTGAAAATCTTTGGAAAACCTATCCTAAAAAGATCGATAAGAAACAAGGATATAAATCATTTAATGCAGCTATCAAGAAACACTCCTTTGAAGTCATTATATCTGGTGTGAAAGGTTATGCAGATCACATCAAAAGAAATGGAACAGAAACAAAATTTGTTAAACACGCTTCCACCTTCTTTAATAACGAATGCTATCTCGAATATGTAGAGAGACCTAAATCACCAGTACCTAATAAACAACAACCAACAGCCAACTTTGATATTGATAATTTACTTGATTGAGGTGTAACGGATGGATAAGTACCAGGTTCAGTACGAAAACGAATGTCATAGTCTCAGCATGATGATGCGAGATAACAGTTTAATAGATGAAACACGATTAAAACCGAAGCATTACATGAATCCACATAACAAAAGCTTATTTAAAGTCATGAAGGAATTACGTGATGAGGACAAGCCAGCTGATATGAACTCTCTTGCTCAAGTGGGAGAAAACAAAATGGCAATGTTCGGCGGTGTAAATACATTAAGTAACGTTTATGGATTAGGAGTATTAAGCCATAACTTCAAATTCACACAAGATAAGATGATCGAGTTTGTAGCGATTGAGGAAGCATTGCAAGAAGTTGAGAACTTTAAAGATAAAACGAAGTTTGTACACAACTCTAAACAACTAAATGAGCTAATTTCAAAGATTAATAATGTTCAAGTTGCCACTATAAAGCCACAGCCTTCGTTTAAAGAGAAGTTACAAATGAGGGTGCAACAACATAGTCAAATGCCGGAACAAGGCTTGAGCGGAACGCCAACAGGGTTTACGAGTATTAATAAAGCATTAGACGGTTGGCAACCTTCAGATTTAATAATCGTAGCTGCAAGACCATCGGTTGGTAAAACGGCTTTTGTATTAGAAACAATGAGGCGCGGGGCTAAAGCAAGCAATGATTACATGGGCACATTCTTCTCATGTGAAATGGATGAAACAAAAATTATTGATAGATGGATCGCGACAGAAGGTAAAATTCCAGTCGCTACGATGAACAATCCAAACAAATTCTTCAATGGTCGCCAGGAATATTGGGAAAAATATCACAAAGCATGCGGAGAACTTGCAGAACTTAATATAAATGTTCGTTCTGAAAAGGGAATTAACGAGATCCGCGCGGTGATTCGTAAAACTGTTAACGAAAATCCAGGTAAGAAACACTTATTTGCAATAGATCACTTAGGACATGTAGACATTGATGAATCCTTTGATAGTAACCACTTGAAATTTACATACATCATGAAACAACTGAAGGATATGCAGAAGGAGTTTAACGTGCCTATCATCCTCGTAGCGCAGCTAAATCGTGCGGTGGAAGGTAAGCAAGATAAAGCACCAACAATGTCGGATATAAGGGAATCAGGAAGTATAGAAGAGATTGCAGATGTGATTATCTTCCCACACCGTCCGGCTTACTTTGATAGAGAACAAAGGGAAGCGCAAGACATTCACGATGTGGAGTTAATCATTGCGAAGAACAGAAACGGATTCGTAGGAACATTACCGTTCCAGTTCGTTAAGAAAACTAACTTATTCCTAGAAAAAGGAGTGTAACGCTATGACGGTTATGGATATGTACACAGAAGCGAAAAAAGACGGAGTCATTAGTACTTGGCTGTTAATTGAGTATCTTGTATTCGAAAGAAAAGCGATTACCTTTGCTGATGGAATGGACAAGCTCAGTTACTTCTTTGAAGAAAGGTTCAGAAACAAAATGAATGAGTATTTAGTGGACTACATGATACAGCGCGGAATTAATGCGGCAGCGTAAGGATGATGAGAAATGGATAAAGATGCAGAGAAATTGAAGGATTTGTACGCAAGAGCAGCGGGGCTAGATGAAAGTCTACCTGGTGACTTGTTACAAAAGTTGAAAATATACGGCGACATCCTCTCACTGACAGGGAAATTACACGCAGCAGCGTTGAGTGATTGGAAAATGGCTGAAGCGATTCGGAAAGAAACAATATCGAAATGTTTCACTTACAATCCGAACGGAACGGCAAAGGAACGTGAAATGCAAGCGGAATTTGCAGCGAGCGAACATAGAAAAGCAGAAGCACAAGCGGAAGCGTCGTGTATGAGATGGAGAAATGCTTATAACTCTACAACAGAAATTATAAACATTTTGAAGATACAACTAAGGGATATGAAAGATTTAAATAGCGGAGGCGTTTAAAATGGTCGATCAGCTATCACTTGAAGATATATTAGGACCTTTTAATTGTGAAGCGAAGAGTACATCCGAGAAATTCTTAGCGAAGCCACATGGAATCCCTACTTATGCCGTGGATTTCTTCGATAAAGACTTGAGACAAAAGTTACGGTGGTTTGAAGCAAAGACAAAGAGCGAAGCAGAGGGAATGGCTAAAAAGAAATACGGTGAGATACAGATTGTTAACACGTACATCTCAGATCGATCTCTTAAAGAAATTATGGAGTTAGATTAGGAGGGGCGGAAATGCCGAGTTGGATAAGCGAAGAAAATTTGCAAAAAGCATTAAATAACGGAATTAACTACCACACATTGTACAGCAGAATTAAAAATGGTTGGACGATAAAAGAAGCGACAACAATTCCAGTTCATGAGGGAACAATCACGAAAGAAGAGAAAAAAATCGCAGAGTCAAACGGAATATCCTACTACACTGTGTACTCAAGAATTAATGAATCGGGGATGAGTATAGAAGAAGCGATTACTGCTCCATTAGGGGTATGCAAAGAACGTAAACATGGAAAATGGACAAAGATAGCTCTTGAGAATGGAATTTCAAAAACAACCTTTTATAGTAGGTTGCAATTAGGTTGGGGATATGAAGAAGCTGCTACAAAACCAGTAAGAAAGATGAACACAATGAATGAATGGTTAGAGATAGCAAAGAGGAACGGCATTAAACGTAACACCTTTTACACACGTATCTATCATCAAAAATTAGATTTAGAAACAGCAGCAACGAGACCGGTAAGTCATCTAGGAAGACGTTGCTCGATGAAAGATAAGGAGGAAGTGTCGTGAAGTATTACGGACCTGTTATCACTGATGAAGATTACGAGAAGGCTGCAAAGAACGGGATTAGCAAAATGAATGTGTATTTACGAGTTAATAAGCGTGGGTGGGATATAGAACGCGCTATAACGGTACCAGTTAGAAAGAAGAAATACGGTATAGGAATAAATGCCGGATTAAAAAAGTTAGCGGAACAAAATGGAATTAGCCATACAACATTATACAAAAGGCTTAAAAGTGGTATGGATCCATTCGAAGCGGTAACAACACCGAAAAAACACAAACAGTGGGAATCTTTAAGAAAAATAGCTCAAGAAAACGGGATTAGCACATCTTCATTTTACGCAAGGATGGATAAAGGTATGGATCCATACGAAGCGGCGACAAAACCACCGCGTAAGTATAAGAAGAAACAAACTAGCTAGGGAGGCAACATGAGCGAGCAAGACAGGTTAATAGAACAATTGATTCAGATGAATATATTCAAGCTACCCGATGGGCGTGACTTATTTGAGGGGAGTTGCGAGGAACTGGCGGGGCTATTAAAAGGAGATGGGGAGAATGAGGGAAGCGATTAAAGAGTATATCGAACAGTTACAGTTATCAGCGGTAGAAAATAGAAAGAGTGCGGACAAGGCCTATGATGACGGGGACTTAGGTTTGGCTGGGTATTACAAAGGGCAATGGATTTCGAATGAGGAAACAGCGGTTAAATTAACGGTTATCTTATCTAAATACAAGGAGGAAGAACAATGAAATATACACAGCATGGAACTTTTGAAGTAACTCAATTATTAATGGAAGCAAAGGAGACTGAAGAGAATGGCAACTAAGATCATCGTTTACACGAAAAACAATTGTCCTAACTGTATGCACGTGAAATTCGGATTAAAGGCAGCACAAGTTGAATTTGAAGAGAGAAACATAGAGGAAAAAGAAGAATACAGAAAAGAGTTTGATACTTACGGATATACCGCAGCGCCAGTAACGGTATTCCCAAGCGGGAATGTACTTGCGGGATTCGAAAGGAAAGAGTTTGAAGATGAATTAGGATTCTAGGAGGGATTGCGTGAAGAAAGAAACAATCGTACAAGTCAAAAGCGAGATTATATCTAATCAAGAAGAAATAAATAAGTACGAATATCATCTAGTAATGATGGATGTTGAAAGAGAAAAGACAAAGAAAAAGATAGAAGAATTAAAATGGCGTAGAGAAACATTATTAAATTGCCTATAAGGAGCGGAATTGAATGAATTTACGAGTGAAAATAAAGCGTTTGAAAGATGTGGAACTACCTAAATATGCTAAACCTGGTGATGCTGGTTTTGATCTAGTAGCAGCAGAGGACACGGTTATATGGCCAGGAGAAACAAAGGTTGTGCCAACTGGATTAGCTTTTGAAATTCCGCCAGGATATGAATTACAGGTGCGTCCACGAAGTGGTATGACACGCAATACAAAGTTAAGAGTTGCCCTTGGTACGGTGGATAGTGGATACCGTGGAGAAATTGGGGTATTAGTTGATAATACTGAGAGACAAATAAGTTTGAATATGAAAGCTCATGTAATTGAGAAGGGAACTCGCATAGCTCAAGGTGTCATAGCGCCAGTAGTAACAGCTCATTTCGTTGAAGCGGACAAGCTTTCAGATAGTGATCGTGGTACAGGCGGATTTGGAAGTACAGGCGTAAAGTAAGACAAAATTTGAATTTTATTAAGAAATGGGGAGTGAACGTTATGAAATGGATGTATAAGAGCTTAGGCGATAAAAATCCTATTTGGGATAGTAATAAATACGAAACAAAGGAAGAAGCAATTGAAGCGGCGCGCGAAGTGTATTGGGATGAATTGTCCAGATATACGTATGTTTACACGGAATATCATATTGGACAATACAACCCTAAATCCGACTCGATAGAAAATGTAGAAAAAGTTAATGTGAGCGAACTTTAGTATAAAGGAAATCAAACAAAAGCGTTATTTTAATAAAAAACAAAGGGGAGGAATTAGAGGTGGAAGCGTTAGACTTAGGCGGACTTAAAAGCAATTGGAGAGCATTTAAAGAATTAGTGGAAAGTAAACACCAAGATTATTTAACGAAGTATTACTTTGTCTTTAGAGAAGATGATTGTGGGGATGAAGCATATGCATTCACGAGTCATACTGATTTAGATGAATGGTTATCTAAAAAGTTTTGGGAATGGGAGCGTTATGATACTAGGAATATTGAAGAATCAATGAATGACATATTTGTATGGAAACTAATTTCTGAAAGTGATTTTAAACGTTTAAGTTCTTTATATAAGGGTGCAAGAAAAACAGGAATTGAGATCGATGGGGAAAGATACTACCGAAAGTTGATACCAGTGAGTGTAGAACCTACAGTAGTTGTTTCAACTAATTTTTATTAAAAAGGATCGAAAAGGGGAATGAGAGATGAAAAAATATACAGGCTTTGAAGCAATTGAGCGAATGAAAACAAATGTAATCGATGATGGTAAATCTCTTTATAGATACAATATGGAATTAAATTTAGTTGAATTTAGTATGAAAGAACCTAATAAAATACCATGGCAGAATGTGTACATTGATATTTCGTTCTTCTTTAGAAAAGAATTTGTAGATTATGTAGAACCGTTAAAGGTGGGTGATTGGATTTATTTAAAACAAAGTAACGGAAATGATCTGGTTGGAAAAATAAAAAGATTCCATGAAATATATAAAAATACTGTTATAACCGATGCATCTGAATGTGCTATTGGCATTGGGATAATTAGAAAAGCTACACCTGAAGAGATTGAGAAGGAAAAACGTCGCAGGATGTTTGAAAATGCAGGGCGTGAACTGAATGAATTCAAAGTAGGTGATTGTGTAAAAGATGATAATGATTCTTACATGAAAGTAGAAGATGTTATCAGCAATCTGAAAATTGTGCTTTGTTCTTATTATGATTCTAATGCATGTGCCATTGTGAGGGGAAGATTCAAATCCGTCGAGTTAATACCAGTATTCTTTGTTGAAAATATTGTGCAAGTAGAAGATTAAAACCAAACAAAAGCGTTATTTGAATAGAAAATGGCAGGTAATTGACTAAGTTACCTGCCGCGATCCAAAACAGTCCGGAGGAACAAGCTCCGTTTTAAAAGAGTGTAGTCATGGGAAGTTGACTTGTAGATAGTATGTGTAATGTGGAAAAGAATATTCGTAAAGGGGAATGAAAAATGAATACGGTTACTATTAAATTCGGTCAAGGTACAGAAGCTTGGAAGGATATGCAAGAAGTAGTTAAAGCTCTACATGATAAAGGATATATTGCTCAGCCTTACGAGGATATTGGAACGGTAAAACTAACTAAGAAAATCAATGACGAATTAGTGGATAAGAAACAGCAATTTAATTGTGATATTTGCTTTTTAAATAAGGATATTGAAGAAAAGTCTATATATCAATTTGATGAAGGTGGCGACATTGTAGCATGTGTAGATTGTGAGAAAAAAGCATTTGAACAGTCAAAAAACAAAACAAAATAGTTATTTTACAGACAGGAGGAAATTATGCCTAAACAAGATGTCATGAAAGTGAAATTCAAAATTGAAGACTTATTAAATGACAGGATGGATGAAATAAAAGAATTCAAAGCAAAGCAGAAAGGTGATATTACTCCGCGATCACTGTTAGTAGTTCTTTTAAATGAATTATGCAGCGATGATATTGAAGAGCTAGTAGTAATTCGGAAATATAAAAACGGAGACATTTCTACAGGGTGGACTACTGAGAATGCAGTAGAAGCATTAGGAATGGCTGAAGTATTAAAGCTACATGTTGCGGATGAAATTTAATAAAAACGCTATTTTATTAGAAAGCGAGGTGGTGATATGAGTCTTACTTTTATAGACTTATTTGCCAGGCATAGGTGGTTTTAGATTAGGGATGGAGCAAGCGGGACATGAATGTGTTGGGTATGTTGAAATAGATAAATTCGCAAGAAAAAGTTACGAAACAATCCATAACGTGAAAGGAGAATGGACGGCACATGACATTACAACTGTCACAAACGACGATTTACGATTACTTAGAGGACAAGTCGATGTTATATGCGGAGGATTCCCTTGTCAAGCCTTTAGTATCGCTGGAAAACGATTGGGATTCGCGGAAACTAGAGGAACTTTGTTCTTTGAAATTGCTAGATTCGCCAAAGAAATCCAACCACAATATTTATTCCTTGAGAACGTCAAAGGCTTACTCAATCACGACGGAGGGAACACATTTAGAACAATCCTCTCCACGCTTGATGAATTGGGGTATGATGCGGAATGGCAAATATGTAACAGCAAGGATTATGGAGTCGCACAAAACAGGGAGAGGGTGTTCATTATTGGACATCTTAGAGGACGAAGTAGACGAGAAGTATTTCCTATCGGAAGAAGCTACGAAACGGTTGGTGTTAAACAAGTAGGGAATATAAATCCATCTGGTAACGGAATGAACGGAAATGTATATAGCTCTGATGGATTGTCACCTACATTAACAACAAATAAAGGTGAAGGACTAAAGATTGTTACTTGTATAAATCCGCGCCAAACTGATGGAACACAAACGCGGCAGCAAGATCGGGTATACATTCCGGATGGGAATATGGTTGCACTGTCCGCTCAGTTAGGTGGTAGGTACAATATTGTGCAACCAGATGCACTATTAAATCAACATTGCGTGATGATAAAAGAAGCTACTAAGAAAGGGTATGCCGAAGCAGAAATTGGAGATAGCATAAATTATTCCGTCCCAAATAGTAAAACGAGACGAGGACGTGTTGGAAAAGGCATAGCGCAAACATTGGATACAGCTTGTAATCAAGCGGTTATTGAGAACAAACCACCTTATCGCATTAGACGACTTACACCAAGAGAATGTTGGAGACTACAGGGCTTTCCAGACTGGGCATTTGATCGAGCAAGGGAAGTAAACTCTGATTCTCAGCTTTATAAACAATCAGGAAACTCAGTGACCGTACCAGTCATTTATGAAATAGCAAAGAGATTAGTATAAAAATTTCATTTTGTATAAGGAACAATTGAAACAACGATACTTAGTGTAAACATGCTAAGGAGCGGATTGACTTGATTAGAGGTAATTTAGGTTTCTTTAGAAGAGGCAATAAGGTATTACAGTTGAGAGATGAGTATGAATGGAAATGGTGTTTATGTGGGGAACCGGCTTTTCTATACTCACCACATAAGAAAGAAGAACAGACATTTCAGTGTAGAGAGTGTTACGAAAAGGATCAGGAATAAAAGAGCAGCTAGCAAAAGCTAACTGCTCATGTAAGGAAAACGGAGAAAGATAACCATGTGTATACAGTATTGACGGAA
>WPCH01043722.1_pt1 | contig 15329 bp, 14 predicted proteins | sample 5399881 | NCBI WGS metagenome assembly WPCH01 (sample SAMN12869468, study PRJNA574797) | sludge metagenome | isolation source: wastewater treatment of pH5 | place: China:Beijing | collected 2019-05-20
TTCATGGTGAACGTGTAGATCCAACTAAATATTTACCATCATTTAAAAAATAATAATATGTAAAACTTTTAGGCTAGTAGTCCTTGTATGGAATAGCTTAAAAAAGCCCTGTTTTTGCTTGCAACAGGGCTTTTTTATTTACATAATTCTCGTTAGCTGAAGTTAGAAAAAGTATTTAATATGCCTGTTGTATGAGTTCAATAATTTTTTGTGCAATGCTTTCCTTTATTTCACCATGCTTCTTGTTATCAAATTGAAATTGTTGGTCTATCCACATTTCTTTAGGATACTGCCAAATTGGCATTTTTCGTCGTTCTTCTTGTTCCCATTCATACCGTGGAAATATATGTGCATGTAAGAACGCATCACTGTTTCCGTAGATAGAATAATTTATTCTTTTTGGATTACATATTGCTTGTATAGCATCACCGATTAGACTCATATCCAGAAGATACTCACTTCTTTGTTTAAAATTAAAGTCATTTAGCGTATCTACTTTATCAAAAGGCAAAAGAAGACAGTAGCCAGGGAGAAATTGAGTATCTCCTATCACTGCAAAACCACTTCTCATTTTAGTTAAAACCATTGGATTTTCTCCACGATGTGCAGATGCAATCCTATCCTTTTTCCAATCATTAGTTAATGTAGGGTTTACTTGTTCTGTCATTACGATACCGCCTTTCAAATTTAATGTATGTACTTTCTTATAGGAATCTTTTCTTAATTTTACCATATGAGAGAATGTAGCGATTGAAGAAACTTGGGTTGTATATCATATTCATGTGGGATTAACATAACGTCTCATTATCGGTAGCAAGGAAAAAGGGGAATCCTTACTCTCATAAGGAATCCTCTTTTTTATTTTCTATAAAGCTATTCACCTTTTTATACATTCCTATTATGGCACGGTTTTAGGTTTCTCGTTTGTTACTGGATTAGCCGAAAACTGTATAAAATCTTGTATACTCTAAGCGTGGTTTTTTTCCGAAATGCTGGCGATACCCCAAAAGAGTCCTATGTTTTTGGGATTCTTTTTTTAGTTTCTGATAACATTGTATTAATTGAATGCAGAGGGTAATTTAGTAAGGATTTGAATATGTGAACCATTAGTTTACATGTATTAGATTAATGGTTTCTTTATTGGTTAGGGGTTTATATGTAATGATTTCTTAGAGGTGAATAATATGAATTTAGGCTCGCAATTGAAAAGGTTTCGTGAATTAAAAAGCTTTTCACAAGAAGATGTGGCTCGAAAGGTTGGAGTGACTAGACAAGCTGTTTATAAATGGGAGAGTAATAAAAGTTATCCTGATATTGATAATTTGATTTTACTTAATGAATTATATGAAGTAACAATTGATGAGTTAATAAAAGGATTAGGGGATGATAGGGAGGGGTTAGATAAAAAAGATAAAGATGAGTGTGAAGATGATGGGGATGAAAATGATTTTGGCTTTTTTATAGGTATTGTTCTTATATTTGTAGGGATATTTATTGGCATTGAAGGAATTTCTTTATTTATAACTATATCAGGGATGCTAATAATGGTATTTTATAGTGATGTGAAAAAAATAATTGTTAATGAATTTAAAATAAAAAGAAGACCAAACTAGATTTTTTTAGTTTGGTCTTCTTTTTATTGCTGTTTATGCCAAAATTGAACATATCTATGTAGGGCCTCAATGCTTTTTAATCCCAAAAACCCTTTAATTTCAATGGGCTTCATGCCATTCTGTAGCGCATTTAATATAAAACGGTTCCGTAGCATAGTAGGCGTGACATGAATTTCGGCGCGTTTTGCTTCTTTCTGTAACATGCGTTGTACAGCGATTCGAGTTAAAGCGGCGGGCTGATCGTTTTCATAGTCCCAGCGGAATGTCTGCGGGCCGAAATCAAATGCTACAAAGAAGGGATCGCCTGTTTGTTGGCGTGGCCTTACAAGATTAGGAATCTTATTGTAATAGGATAAGGCAAGTTTTATATGCTCTTTTGAAAGGGTAATAGATCGCTTGTAGGCGTGTAGTCCTCCTGGGGTAATGGTATTCGTTCCAAAGTGTATATCATGCATGGATAACGTTAAAATGTCCTGGATAGATAGCCCATAGTCTAACATGAAATGAATCAATAAAAGGTTTCGTTCCAGAATAAACTTTCTTCCTGACGCCTGGTAGTCGGTTAATCCGTTATAACTACGCATGACGCGGAATAGCTTTGTAATTTCTTGATCCGATGCAAAGTGTTTGGAAGTTAGTCCAGGAGGGGTGACATCACTTTTTAAATCCTGGGCCGCGCCATGAAACTGTAAAAAGTTAATTAAAATACCTCGTACACGTTTGATATTAGAAATTGACGCCCCACGTTCCTTTTTAAACGCTTTTAAGTATCCGTCTAATACATTTACATCAAAAGAACGAAAAAACGATTCTGGGGGCGATTTGATGTGTTTCTGAATCCAAGATATAAAAAGTGTGAGATCGTAGCGATATTGTTTAACGGTGGAGGATTTACGACCATGTTTTAACAAATCAGAAAGGAAAACATCAACAGAAAGTTCCCGAGTCATCTTTATATACTCCTTTTTCCTAAAAATTGTGTACCGCAATTATATACGAGAACTATACAAACAAACAATAGGGGATTCTAGGTCGAGGTGTTTTCTTTTTGGCTTGAGGGATTCCATGGCCAGGACATTGCGGGGCCATGCGGAGACATATGGGCCTGGCTAGACAGGACGTGTGGTTGTGGTATAGATGTATTGAGATGAGTGGAAGGCGAATGATGGACCGATGTTGAGGGAGGACGATATGCGAGGAATGGGAATGGCCGCCGCCCCGCCTACGTAGTTTTATGAAAATCTGCCTGGCAACGGAATCTGATTCATAGCTGAATCAAGATACCCTTACCAGGAGAGCTTCAAGTTAAATCTAAGTTTCTATATATTCCCCGAAACCTAGTTCTATCAATGAGTTTAAGATAAGAATAAGTTCAGAATAACCTTAGTATGTTGTCGCAACTAATTCTGTAGATTTATCTCATATTATTCTGAATTAATTCTGAGGTTATTCTGTTTACTGAAATCCTCCTAATGAACAGAAATAATTGTTTAATTTTAAAGTGTTGTACTATATATTTACGGTAAAAATCACGAATATTAGTATGTATACTGTCTACAGATATTCGGTGTTCTATAGATTTGTATATTAAACGAAAAGAAGAGTCCTATTTTGATATTTAGTGTGATCTGTGGTTTATGTTTAAAAATCTAGAAAAATATAATGCTCAATATGGGATACTTTTTATTAATAAATCTTGTTTGAAAAAAATTAAAATAATTAAATACATTAGGATTTTTTTTTGCTCAATAAACCTTACTCTCACAAGGGATTAGAAAATTCTTCTTATTTAATTACTGATTTAAGAGCAAGTTCAATTCGAGTATAAATTCATAGTGTATTTGTTGTGAAGAACGTCCTTAATTTACGAAAATATAATAGCTTGATAATATGTTTAATCTATTAAAATAAAGAATGGCATGACAAAAAGCCTTGTTAGGGGAGATTTTTTTGAACAAGGCTATAAAACAATTATTTTTTGAAAAAAGAGATTTAGGCGTTCGGATCAATCATTTTTTTGAATAAATCCATTGATGGTATTAGATTCTTCATTGGTTTTCCAAATGCCATATTTGTTGTGCGTTCTTTTGCTTGTTGCTGTCTACGCTTCCTATTTGCAGTTAACTGTTTTGTATATGTTGTTATGAAGTGTGCAGGTGTACTTACTTGTGATTTGTTTACTTCAAACAGCTGTACACAGTCCTCAAAAGTCTTTCTTGCTTCCCAATCTACGCATGGCGGCATCCGTAATGCGATTGTATAAGCATCCTTTTCAGTGATATTTGTATCTTTACTTATGATATACATATAAAGTTTCTTTTGATCTTCGCTCATAAACTCATCCATTTCGCGGAATCGTAGTTCTAGCTTTTCACCCGAATTAGGGGCATTCATTGGCTGTTCTTTTACTTCTACTTCTTCATTTGTAGGAGCAACAGAATCCAATATATCTACTCCCTGGCATGTAGGTACAGTTGGCTTTTCGGTTTGATCTGTAGGTTTCTCCTGTTTTTTACTTAGTTTTTTAGATAGAAACTTTGTAAATGTAGAAAAAATATCAATGGAAAACGCCCATTTTTGCTTAAAATATTCAATGATTTTTAAATAATTAGTATTGAGGCTTAATATGTAAATAGATGGTGCAATCTTACCATGACGTCTTGTTTTGATTTGATGGCATACTTCAAGGTCCTCTAACCAATTCAGAATAAAGTTGATAATCGGCACAGAAATACCCGATTTTTCACTGATTTGATTTTGTCTCATTTGAGAGTATCCTTCTTGTACTAGGTAAGATAAAACAACTTCCAATGCCTTATAGCGGCGTGGTGTTTGTATGAAGAAATCTTTAGTGGTTTTACCTTCTGTATCTAAAAGAATTAGATCAATGGCTTTAATTACCTTTTGTACTGTTTTATTGATAGCGCCTGTAGGAACATGAACCAGGTGTGGGCTTAATTCTCGTTTTGCTGTACTTAGCAAAAAGTTATTTAGTAGCATAAAAAAACCTCCTATTTTTCCACCACAAATAAACAGGAAAAACAGAGGTTTTATATTCACAATAGATATACGTTATGGTATAATTTTAGTATCAAGTTTGATACTAAAGAAAAACATATATACTTATAGTGTGAATTAAAGCCCCTATCTCTTGGAGTTTTTAATTGGATTCTAGTTTGGCGACCGGGAACCAATTAAAAACGATGCGGTGGGGTTTTATTTTTTTTATTTATATCCAGCGTGCTTTCTGGAAAATTAATGATACGAGTAAGTTATTTTTATTTTACAATTCTATTTGCATAATATCAACACTATAAGTTCATATTTGACTATAAAATATGAATTTAAATGTCTTAACATGTCTACTTCTAAAATTTTCAGAATATTCAGGATATAGTTTAGAAAAACATAGGTTCGTATGATGTGGTATAATTTTCTTATTTACATGTACGTTTCTGAATATTCTTAAAACAAGAAGAGGTGAAAATATATGAAGAAGTTATCTAAGGAAATCGACAATTATTTATCATCTAAAAATAAGACGTATACAGATTTAGCAAAAGAAATTGGAGTTGCCAAATCTACAGTTTCAAACTGGATTAATAAAGATAAAGAGTTATCTATATATACTTTTTCTAAAATTACACATGTGGTTTTTACAAACGATAAAGATAAACAGGAACAGAAAATCATAGAGTATTTAAGGACTTTAGGTGACAGGTTAAATATTAATATAAAAGTAGCGTTTGCATTGGCTCATTTAAACGATCATTTAACACTAATGGAACAGATTTATGAGATGTGTGAAGAAAACAATGATCTGGAAATGAAACGATTAGCAAATGTTTTTAATTTATATATTGAGCGTTTAAAAGGAAAAAATGTTAGAGAAGTGTATTTAAATATTGAAAAGGCACGAGCTAAAAATAATAAGAAGAATTATGATATAGAAATTTTTTGTGACATACTTAGTATGTTAATTTTATGCGATTTGGGCGATTTTGGATTAATGGAAGGGTATAAAATTAGGATTGAGGATAATTTTAAGTTTGTGACTAATGTTTACTTGAAACAATTATATGAATTTTGGGTAAAAGAACTTTGGAGTTATGCAGTATTAAGGAAAGATAAAAATTTAGAGTTTGAAAGAGAAAATAGACAACTAAGAATGTCTAAGGATTTGAACTTTTTCCCTGTTATGGAGGCTTTATTGAATATTAGAAGTGGGGAAAATGTTATGTTTTCCGATTACAAAAAAGCTTTATATTTCTTCCAAGAAGCATTGTATGTATTAAATGGTGCGAAAAGTAGTTTGAAATACAACATTGCATTAAATGATATTAATTTCATTAGAATAGTTTGGTGGAAAGATTTAGACAAAATTGATTTTGCAAAACTTCATCTTGCAGAATATGCATTATATTTGATTAAATTAGGGAAATTCCAACAAGCAATATACATATTGGAGCAAATAAGGCTGAAAAATGGCGAATTAACACCTCTTCAAACATGTTATATGGGTATGGCTAAAAAAGATGTACAGTTAATAAAAAAGTCTATTGATATGTTCAAAGCAAATAACGATTTTTTATATGGGAAATTTGCAGAAGGAATATACAATGAATATGCAGAAAGTGTAATGTAAGATTAAAGGGAGGAGAGAACCAAGTGAAAAAGTTATATGCGTTGATGGTAGTTACTTTGCTGTTATTACCCATAGCAAATAGTTCACCAAGTAAAGTGGATGCAAAACAATATTACGCTAAAGTTGAAAACTTAGAAAATCAAAAACAATTTTATAGAATGATGGTTGATCCAGGTGGTGGAGGCTGATTCTTAATTTAAAATTTAATTTATATTTTTCAAAAGACATCGTTTAAGCGGTGTCTTTTGTGATTTTATAAACTGTTTTACAAGTTCTTGGATAGGATTTTGTGAAACAATTGTATGTTTTTTCACAATATAATACTAAAAGCGGAGGGTTAGTTATGGGGACAAAAGGATTAGGTGTGAATGAGTTGATTGAAATTGTAAAAGAAATAGATTTACAAACTTTTAGTGAAATTATAGAATTATGCGCAAGCTATGAAAATGAAGAATAAGAGAGTCTCATTATTGAGGCTCTCTTATTCTTTTTGTTCAACCTCCATTTTTAATTTAGTCGCATATTTTAACAATTCTCTCTCGATTTGGGGCTTATATTCATCTGGCACACTCATGTATTTTTCGTGAAGAAGTCGTGCTAAACGCTCAACAGGATCTTCACCTTTTACTGTTTTTAATATTTCGGCATCTGGAATTTCACTTTGTAACAGTGACGCAGTGTTTACTCCTAGATAGTTTGCGATTTCTTCTAATTTATTGAGGCGAGGCTTCTTTTCACCAGTTATCCAACTAGAAACGGTTCTGTAAGTTGTTCCTAAATCTTTCGCCATTTGTTTGCGATCAACACCTTTTATAGCTATTAATTTCTTTATGTTTTTCCCTAAAACATTCTCTGTAATTTCCATTTTATATCACTCCATTTTTAGACGTTTAACAAAACAAGAAAATAATTATCACTTAAAGTGATAAAAATATGAACTTTAAGTGTTGACTTTCGGCTTAAAGCCGAATACAATGTAATTAAGGGAAGGGAGGGTGAAAAAATGCTAGCGTCAGAAAATAAAACCATTGTACGAGAATACAGGGAATCCAAAGGTTTAAGTATTAAGGAAGTTTCTAAAGGCGCTAAAATTCCAATCGGCACATTATATGATGTTGAAATTGGGAGAAGGAGTCTCAAAGCCAACAAAGCCAAAAAAATGGCTGATTTTCTTGAAGTTCCGATCGAGAAACTTTTCAAACCAACATATTATCGTGCAATACCCATCACAGATTGAATTAACCTCATGTGTTATTGATTAAATCTATCTTATTTATATTCCTACTAAGTGTATTGTAAATGAAATTCGGCAAAAAGACGAAATAATTATGACTAAAGTATGTAGTTCTATATTTAGAAAGATAAAATTCTAAATATTCTGTCCTTTGAAAACTGAATAATCCTAAAGGAGCTGTAAAAAATGGTTTTGAAACGATCGTATCAAACACTACTACTCTTTACGAGTGTACTTTTATTCGTTATGAGCTTCTTGATTCCACTGAATCAAGCCAGTGCGGAGGTAATCAATAGAGAAAGGTATCAGATGGATTGGGCCTATAGTCCGCAGTATGGGAAAGATGTTCGTACAGAGCTTCTAAAGAACGCGAGTGGTCAAATTGCGTATTGTCTGGTATACGGTTTAAAATCCCCAAATGGAGAGGATTTACCCGAAGCGGGCAAAACAGATGATGTATCCTATCATGTCTTAATGAATGGATACCCACAGAAAACACCAGAAAGTTTAGGTGTTTCGAATAGGCAAGAAGCCCATTACGCGACACAATTAGCTCTTTGGAATGCACTGGGCCAGATTTCTGTTGATGAATTACAGTTCAAGAATGTGGCTGTTGAAAAAGCGGCAAAGAACATTATTCATGCGGCAAATCAAAGCCAGGATACACAAGATGTCTGGATGAATGTCATTCCAACGGATAAACAAGAAGCGCAATTAAACGGTGAATATTTTGAAACAACAACATACAACGTTCAAACAAATGCAAAAAAAGGTACATTCCACGTAGAAATGAACAATGCACCACAAGGCACACGTATTGTGACAGAACAAGGTGAAGCAAAAGAAACGTTCCAACTAGGAGAAAAGTTCCGTATTCAAGTACCAAAATCCTCTAAGAGTAGTGAACTATCTCTAAAAGTCGTTTCAAATCTAACAAATATTCATGCAGTTGTGTATAAAGGAACAAGTACGATTCAAGATGCAACTGTATTATTAGAGCGTAGTACAGAACAAGTAAGCACAGATTTACAAGTATTCTGGAAAGCAAATGGCGCCTTAAAAGTCATGAAAGTGGATGAAAACAAAAAGCCGCTACCAGGCGCAGTATTTGAAATCGCCAACAGCAATCAACAAGTTATGGGAACGATTACAGCTGACAAAAACGGTATCGCTGAAATGGGTAACTTAGAACTTGGCACATACACTGTAAAAGAAGTGAAAGCACCTGTTGGATATGTGTTAGATGCTACACCAAAGCCTTTTGAAGTAAAAACAGGTGAAGTTGCTGTTGTAGAAATGAAAAATGTACAAATCAAAGGCAATATTGAAATTAAAAAGGTAAGTGATACAGGCAAGATTCTCCCAGGCGTTGAATTTACAGTATTTACGCCAGAAGGAAAGCCAGTCACAAAAGTAACAACAGATCAAGAGGGGATTGCGAAAGTACATTCTCTTCCGTTTGGAAATTATTACTTCCAGGAAACGAAAGGATTAGAAGGTTACTTATTAAATCAAACAAAGTATCCATTTGAAGTAAAAGAGCATAATCAAACACTTACGTTTGAAGTGAAAAACGATCAAGTAAAAGGAAATGTACAGCTCTTAAAAGTAGATGAAGATGGAAAAACGAAATTAGAAGTTGCTGTTTTTATCTTAGCTGATGAAAAAGGTAAGAAAATCAGTGAGCATAAGACAGACAAAAACGGGTTAATCAAAATTGATAACATCCCATTCGGAAAGTACCAATTCATTGAAAAGACATCACCAGCGGGTTATGTGCTGGTAAAAGAGCCGATTCCGTTTAGCATCACTGAAAACGGGAAAACAATTGAGCTAGTTGCAAAGAATACGAAGATTAGAGGCTCAATTGAAATTACAAAAGTAGACGTAGCCGATGGAAATAACAAGTTACCAGGAGCAGAGTTTACGATTTATAACGAGCCAGGCCAGGAAGTCGTGAAAGGAAAAACAAACGAACAAGGCATTGCGAAGTTTGATAAACTCCCAGCAGGAAAGTACACATATAAAGAAACACTTGCACCACAAGGTTATGTGTCACATGAAGAAACATTCTCCTTTGAAATTAAAACGGATGGTGAAGTGATTAAACACATCGTAAAAAACAAAAAGATTGAGGGTAGCTTAGAAATTACAAAAGTAGATGTAGCCGATGGAAACAACAAGTTACCAGGAGCAGAGTTTACAATCTATAACGAGCAAGGCCAGGAAGTCGTGAAGGGAAAAACAAACGAAGAAGGCATTGCAAAGTTTGATAAACTTCCAGCAGGAAAGTACACATATAAAGAGACATTCGCACCAGAGGGATATTTAATCAATGAAGAAACATTCTCTTTTGAAATTAAAACAGATGGTGAGATTATCAAACATGTTGTAGCAGATCAGAAAAAAGAAGTTCCACCAACACCAGAAACGCCACAACCAGAGCAACTGGAACAACCACAGCCAGAACAACCAAAACCACAACCAGAGAAGCCACAAACACCACAGGTCATTGAAAAACCTGTACCAACACCAGAGAAACCACAACACATTGTAAAACAACCACAACCGATGAAAGAACAACCTAAGAAAGTAGAAAGTCATTTACCAACAACAGGCGGCAAAGCTGAAAATCCATATTGGAAATGGATTGGTGTTACATTTGTCGTTCTTGGTAGCATCCTAGCTGTTTACGCATTTAGAAAACGTAAGAATCAAGAAGTGTAAAAAACTCTCAACTGATAAGGGAGGGCGGGATCAAATGTGCATATTTGATGTACATTATCAAATCAATGATAGGAAATATACGAAATCATATTTACTTGCATTGGTGGAAGATGGGTTTCAGTTGCGAAAAAATATCCAACATGTTCTGTTCAAAGAGCACCAACAAGAAATTACGATCCTTTCTACAGATTTAGAAGAATTAGATTTAGTAGCTTCATAATGAATGAAACCTCTTAGATGTACAGAATATTTCTATTTAGCGATATAGAAAGATAAAACAATACAGGAGGATTTCTTATGAAACCAATTAAGCATATGCGAAGTAAACGCGGTTTTTATATCGGTCGAGTTCCTCATACAACACATACACCTTCAACAAATAAGCGTACAGAAGAATAGGCGGGAAGAATGGGGAAGAGCATGATTTTCTCTTCTCTCTTGGTCACGCTAGACCCTTACAAAAAAGCGCGCAAATCATAATATTCATGGGAGGACATTCTTTCACTGAATATCCTCCCCACTTAAAAGGAGGAAGCAAGTTGGGAAAACAAGCGTATCAAAATCGTCAAGAATGCTGGGAAACGTTCTGGAAAGAACAAGTAACGGTAAATGGTGAATTAGATATTGAACAAGTGAAGCAAGAACTCTTCAATTATAAAACACTCTTAGATCAAATTAATCAACCTCAAAACGGAATCATGCAACCTCAAATTCTAATTCAACTAGCCGCTGAAGAACGAACACAAAAGCATCGTGAAAAACTAGTAGCCCTTGCATAAGGCCATTTCAAGGATAGAAAGGAAGTGAAGAAGTGGCGCACAGCAAGCTCGACAAAGAAATTGAAAACTTCATAGAAAAGAACTGGAAAATGCTTTTAGGTATAGGAGCTGTCGCATTTGTCTGGTTTTCTAAGGAAAAAATCCTCACAGAATTGATGAAGCTGGTGCCAACTGTAGTCGGTGTGTTTCGTGGGATTGCCTTATTGATCCTGTTAGGAATTGTCATACGAATTGTCTTACATGGCATCTATTTATACCTAGAAAAGAAGCGGTATCGATATGTATTATTCATCCCTCACATTGATGATGAAGTTACACCAGATAAGCTAGGGCAAATGATTCGGCATGTACATGGTTCGGGTCGAAAGCCTTTAGAACGCCTGTTAAAAGGGCGCGATTGGTACCGCATGACTATGTATCGTCCAGAGGGAGAAAATGAGCGTGTCCGCTTTTATGTAGGTGGTCCAGAGGATAAGATCAAACAGGTTGTGCAAGCCATACAAAGCGCCTATACCCACAGTGAAATTTATACCGTCCCAAAGGAAGAAATGCCATTTCCAACAAGGAAAGCGGTAGGAGGACGGATGGTATTAAAGAGAAAGCGGCTAGATGCCACGTTATCACTAGCACGCTATACACGTGATGTATTACCGATGTTAGGAAGCGCAATGGAAGAAAAAACATGGATTGATATTGCTTTTACACCAGATAACGGATACCAGCTGACAAAAGGGATTCGAAAAGCAGAAAAGGCCATTCGAAAGAAGAAAAAGCATGGGCTAGATGCCTTTGAAAAAGAAGAGATTCGCGCATTAAATAAACGGTTTGCAAAAAATGAAGTGGCGTTTCAAGTATCTGTTTCATTTGCAAGTGACTATTATCCTGGTGTACCTGTTATCAAGAACTTAGGGCATATGGTCGCAAGTATTATGGCAGATGTGAATGAACTTAGATACAGGCGTTTTAGACGCAGTATGCCAGCTGTACCACATCCCGTATACGGAAAAATGATTTGGACGGGATCAGAGCTATTAAACTTGTTGCATCTTCCAAATGTAACGGGTGATAAAAACAGCAAGACAGAGCGCAACATTTTGTATCTAGATAAAGGGGAAAACATGATACCGAATGATTTATTAGCCGAAGGCATTTCAATTGGTCATGTGATGCATCCCTATATCAAGGATCGATTAGTGAAAATTCGAGAAGACTTTTTCAAGAATCATGGTTACATTACGGGAAAAGTTGGGTCTGGTAAAAGCACCATTGCTATGAGGTTGATGCAAAGTGTCATTGATAAATGGATAGAAAATCCGAATGAAGCGGGTGGATTGTCTCTATTTGATCCAACTGAAGATTTGGCATATGTAGCAATGAATCGACTATTGAAAGCGGAAAAGGATGGGAAAGAAGTGGATTGGAGTAAGGTTCACTTTATCCGTTTTCGAAACACAGATCATCCGCCAGCTTTGAATTTGTTTCATCGTTTTCCAAATGAAGATATCCAAACAGTGGTTGAATCCATTATGGAAATGATTAAGTTAATGATTCAAGGGCAAGCACAACAAACAGAACGATTACTAAGGGCGATTATTGGGACGTTACTTTGTGATAAGAGTCAAATTCATACGATTTTAAGTATCCCACTATTCATAAGTGATGAACTATTTCGAGCAAATGTAATCGCCAATTTACAAGGACCAGAACAAAAATATTACTCTCATTTTTGGAAATATGAAGTAGGAAGCGCATTAGAAGACAGCACACAGGCAATTTTAAACCGATTAGATATCTTCCGTAATACGTTGTATTTAAAGCGTATGTACGGGCAAACAGGCTTTTCCTTAGAAATTCGGAAGTGGATGGATGAAGGCCACCTTATCTTTTATGATTTAGCGGGCATGGGAAAAGAAGATACATTACTAACAGTCGGTTACATTTGTAATCAATATCACCGTATCGCCCAACAGCGGCCGCATGGTTCAAAACTACATTTAGGCGTAATAGATGAAGCCCATGACGTGCCAGTACCCGTTCTTCCTAAAATTATTGCGAAGGATCGGAAACATGGATTTGGATTATGGGTGATTACCCAGCAAGTTTCGGGACAGTTAGACAGAGAGCTAACAGACATGTTAACAGAGGCGGGCGGAAATTACTTTGTATGTAGGCAAGGTCATAATTCCGCGAAAACGTTAGAGGGCATTATGCAAAAGCAATTCCGTACAGAGTATTTGCAAAACCTTCCTAACTTAGTTGTAGCGATTCAAACGCAAGATTATATCAGAGGTGAAGCAAAAAATGTATGGTGTACCATACGTGTTCCACCATTAGACCGCTATCTACCAAATGGAAAAGCGGCCAATTACAAAAACGAAAAAGAAATTCATGCATCAAATAAATGGACCAGAGCAAAGATTCATTCTTTAGAGCAACAAAATGGGAAAGCAGGATTAGAAATCGATAAGGAAATTGATGAGTTTCTATATGGAAAAGGCAAGTATCAACAAGCCGAAAAAGTCAATTTAACAAAAGAAGAACCTGTTGTGACATCGGGGCTAGATGAATTAGAAGAAAAAGCACCTTCCAATGAAGAAGTGAAAGAACCTGTTTCCGAAACAAAGCCAGTTGAACCCACACATCAAGCGCAAATTATCCCATTTCGAAAACAAGCTACCGAAGCGGTAAAGGTGAAAGAAGAAAAACAAGAAGTGAAACAGCCAGAAACACAAACAAAAGAATCAGAAATAGAACTTCCAGAAGAAACGCCAATCATCGAACCATCAAAGGGTGAGGATGAAATGGAGGCAGTTATGAAAGGAGAAAAAAGCATTTTCGATATGTGGGAAAAGGAGTAGAGACTATGTGCAGTATGTTGTTATTGGAAGAAGACCAAAGCTTACTTATGGATATACACAATCACATCTATGTTGATATGGAGTATATAACAGAAAAAGTATATCCAAACCATAAGAAAAAATCAGTATACTACCGTTTGAATCGTTTGGTACAAGAAAAATATTTAAAAAATGAATTACTTCCCATACCTGTTTCAAGAAACCAGGTTCGTAAATCTGGAAGACCGCAAAACGTATATACGCTTGCGGCAAAGGGAGTAGAAACAGTTTGTGGATTAAGAGGGAGTGTGCATTGGAAAAGTAGTTGGTCCCAACGTTCGGCATCCTTTGTATATCACAGTTTAATGTTAGCAAAAATTGAATGTGCCATGACATTAATATCGAAACGAGAAGAAAGATTGGAATTAAAAGAATGGATCAATGAACCGCGGGCCACATTCCAATATGCAAAAGGAAAAAATCGCGTCATACGCCCAGATGGGGTTGCGGTAATTGGATTAAAAGAAGCAATTGATAAAAACATTGGTGTATTCATGGAAATGGAACGTTCTTACGGATCAAAAGAAGTATTAGAAAAAAAGATCATCCGTTATAACGACTTCATGACGCAAGAAGGAAAAAAGGCAGACTATCGGACACATGCTGGTATGGGATATGAAATACCGATATGGCGCCTGGTATTTGTTGCAGGTAGTGAAAGTAGGGAAAAAGAATTGATTCGCTACTTAAAAGGGGTAAGCAGTCCAGAAATTCCAGTTTATATCACACTGTTTCAAGATATATTGCAAGACCCATTCGGGAATATTTATCGGAATATTCAAAATCCAAATGAGAAAGTGAGGTTCTAAGAATGTGTTTCGGTTTATTTTATCGATAAGCGCCAGTATTTTTCTATTAGTTGTCTTTTCAGATTGGTTATTTGAAAGAGTACCAGGATCACGAGAAGCCTGGGAAGCGATGAAAAGTAAAGTGGTGGAAATTTACTATACGCAAGGATGGGAAGGTGTCTTGCTTTTCTTCCTGGTGGTAGTGGGAATATGGAAGATGGCCGATAGTCGATCATAAGGGGGAGATAAACGATGTTTACACATAAAAACACTTATGAAAGAGGAAATGTGGGAGAAGTTGAAGCTCAATTTCTAGTGGAAATCTATGAGGGAATGGGTTGTGAGGAAGTACATGAGATTTGTTTGTCTCAAACAGATGTATATATGCAGAAGTTTTATCTGATGGAAAACGGAAAAATTATCGAAATAGAAATTGGATTAAATACAGATGAATTGGAATGGAAGTGTGATGGGGTAGAGCTTACAAAAGAAAAAGCCATGTTAGAAATCGAGCGTGAAATCAGCTGTTATGACATGTTCGAGCAAGCAAGGATAGACAAAGGGTGGATGTTTAAAGAAAAGGCAAACAAGTTTCTTACAGTTTTAAGAGAAAAGGAGAGTGCATGATGGACGAATTGGAAGGTTT
>WPCH01060681.1_pt1 | contig 15316 bp, 19 predicted proteins | sample 5399881 | NCBI WGS metagenome assembly WPCH01 (sample SAMN12869468, study PRJNA574797) | sludge metagenome | isolation source: wastewater treatment of pH5 | place: China:Beijing | collected 2019-05-20
CGGATCTGGCTCGCCTTGTTTTGCCGCTACATAAATTTCACGTCCAAATTTCGCGTATATACGGCTAGTATTTGCATCTTTTGATGCTTTTTTATCTTTAATATTATTCCATTTACGACCCATACTTTCCACTCTCTTTCCCGTTTTAAATCTACATAAAAATATTAATATGAAATATCATGTGTGTTCAACACATTTTTAAAAGAAATATAAAAAGTTCATTTTTGATTCATATTACAGACATAATATAAATTACTATCATTTTGTTCTTTCGACAAGTTATATTATACATGAATTCCTACATTTATTACGAATTTTAGAAGCACATAACATAATTTAGCAAAAAAAATCCTACCATTTCACCAACACACTATTTATGCTTATTTTGTAGTGTGATGAAAATATAAAAAGACTCTACACATTTGGTGTAGAGTCTTTTTATTACGCCGTTCGTGATACCGATGGTCGGGGTCGAACCGACACTCCCGAAGGAACACGATTTTGAGTCGGTTTTTTCCGTTATATCATAATTTATTATCATTTATTTACAGTCATATTAAGTAATTCTACAGTTAATTGTAGGGTGTCACAGTTAGCCTGTTCACACGACTACTATATACTTTACAGTATAGTTCTAGCAGACGAGATTTTCAATATATTTTTTCTACTAGCATATAATTTAACATTATCACTATACCTTTGTTCCTAATATAAGTTGATAAGTGTTAGAAGCCTTTCCTTGTCCTACTGTAACAGATAGTAGCCCCTGTTCTTTCAGTCCTTTTATTGCCTTTGATGTTGTATTACGATTAGCCCGTAAATAATCCTGTAACTGGTTATATGATAGTTTCACTGGTGCTTTATCAGCTTCTAGTTCTTTCATAATATATAGTAATAATAGTTCTGTTTTATCTAAGTTAGTGCGTTTAAATAATTCCAACCGCAATCTCCTTCTCTTGTTCTGTTATTTAACACTCATACTAATAGTGTCTTACATTTCATATAGTACATATTAATTACCATTAAAACAATAAAAACTTCCCCTTAGCTATGTAATTATATATCAAAAAGACTTATGCGTAATTCACATAAGTCTCACTTTTGTTACTCATAATTGATTATTCTTCATCTTCAAACCCATGTAAGCTATCAAGTAATTCTGTAAAAGACGAACAAACAGGAAAAATAGCTTTTTCCATCTCTTTTTCTTCGTGTTCCTAAAGTACAATGGTTGGGATTGAAAAATATTTCGGATTAAGAAAATACTTACAACAAAAGTTAAAATGTTGTATCAGTTAGACTTTTTCTTATTACAATTTCATGTTTTAGAGTTTCTGAGAAATCAAATGCTTTAAATAATAAATCAGAAAATGTCTTTCCATCTTCTCTAGCAAAATACGTAACAAGGTCAACAACTTGTGGTGGTAATGCTTTTCCTTCCCACGGCGGTCTTTTGGTTATATCTTCAATATCCCAAATAATTTCTTCGGGTTTCTTCTTTTGTAATATGCTTTGAATTTCTTTTAAATTCTTTCTCGCTTCTTCTACGTCTTCCCAACTTAACTTATCAAAATACAAATTCTTCATAAGTAAAGGATATTTAGTTCCCCAACCTTCAGGTTCTGTATGATATGACATTGTTGAAAAGAAGCTATGCAAAAAGTCAGGATGCCCTACTTCATAAAACATAAAATCTATTCCAAATCCTACGTTTGACATATTATCACTCCAATATACTAATCTTTAATTTCAATAGTAACGTTATCATTTGTTTTTGTCTTGATTTTCTGCACTAGTTCAATAATTTCATCAGGACTTACTTCCTGTCCCCTAATATCAACACGAACTGTTTGTTTCGTTCCTTCAGGTAGATTCTTCAATCTTGCCTCTACTTGCTTTCCTATAACATAAGCTAATCTAGTTCTCTTTGCTGGTGTAGATACGTCATAGTTTTTTACTTCAACTGCATGTTTAACGCCTTCACTATATAAATCAGGAATAGAAGAACCTTTTGTTTTTTTCTTTAATTCTTCACCATCTTTGAAAATGACTTGTTCCCTAAATCCTTTGTAATCTTTCAAGGCATCAAGTTCAGACTGTCTCCAAGATGGTCTAGCAAACATAAGATAACCACTTAGATAATTCCCCCAGTTTCCTGTTGGCGGTAACATACTAGTCATAGTCCCACTAGTAAGACCACCTGCAAAAGCAGGTTGTAAACGTGGTGCAGTAATTTCAGTTACTTTTGCAAACTTCGCACCTCTTGCCACTGTTGAAACTTTACTTATTCCTTTATCCCCAAGCCATCCTAATCCAAGCCCCATAAAAATACTCGTTCCCCATTTTGTACGACTTTCCGCATCACCATGCCAAAAATCATTCATAAATGAATCCGAAACAGTATTCCAAGCGGTAGAGACCGTTTCTATGGGGTGACCTATAGCATACTTAATATTTTCTTTTGTTACTGTATCGTCTAGTGAATCAAATCCTTCTACAATCTCCCCAATAACTTGCCCAGAACCAACGTATATACCGTCCCAAACTTTTCTAAGCATAGATTTTTCAGGAGGTTTACCACACATTGCCCCTTCTTCTACCTTTTCATCTGATAAATTTCCATCAACTAAATTCCCCCCATAAAGTTCATCAGCATTACGGAATTTTTCAGCAGCATGCATTAATTCTTCTACAATTTTATCAAATTCCCGAAATACATTAAACATTTGAGGTTTTGTTTCATTAAACATCTGATAAAACCTTTGACTTGTTGCCCCACTCCACATTGAAGCGATATATTCCGTTTGATTATATAAGTCTTTATGTATATCTTGTAATCTATTTTTAGCATTTAGGACTACCTTTGCTGATTGTTCCAACCGTTCAGGTGTTACCTTTATTTGAACCATATAGCCCCACCTCCCCTTAATATTCCACAAGAAAATTATACCATGTTAAATTACCCCATTGTCCTAAATATTTGAATTTACTAAACACGATGAATTAATGAACTTTTACCTTTAAAATAAAATTGTCAAACAAATGTTGAGAAATATCGAAATTCAATTTCCATTATATTCTATTCTTGCTATTATTTAATGTAAGACTATTCAGAAAAGGAAGGGATTACATGGGTGTTCCAGTGAAGGGGAATGAACAGATTTCAAAGTTATTTAATGACTGGTATCAAGCTATACTACAACATCAAAATGTACAAGCAACAAACTTAAAACAAGAAGTTGAAGATAAACTTTCCACTATAAAAGAAGATAAAAATTTATTATTATACTATTCATTATTAGACTTTAGATATAAAGTGCTAACCGATGGACTTAACATTACAAAAGATAGCTTTAATGAAATTAACTCCTTTGATGTACCTGATAGCGGCTTTTTATCTTATTATTATCACTTCTTTAAAGGCATTCATGAAGCGATGGTTTCAAATTACACTAAAGCGAGAGAAGAATTTGAACAAGCGGAAAAACTTTTAATGTATGCACTGAATGAATTAGAGGAAGCTGAATTTAATTATCGCATTGCTTCATTCCACTATCAAACATACCAACCTTTAGTTGCAATTCAATATGTAACGAAGGCAAAGGATATTTTTTCTAAACATATGGGATATGAAGTTAATGTAGCTTCCTGTGACAATGTTTATGGGCTATCTTGCATAGATTTAAAACAATTTGAACAAGCGGAAATCAATCTAAATTCTGCGTTAGATATTCTACAAAAACACAATGAAGAATCTCTAGTCCTTAGAGTACGACACAACTTAGCTTGGTTATACGCGAATCAAAATCTTTCAAGTTTAGCAATTCGACATGTATCCGAAGTGACGAAAAAGAACCCTAAACATTTCAAAGCTATTTTTGTAGAAGCACGTGAGTATTATAAATTAGGCGAACATACTCTTGCCGAAGAATTGATTGAAAACGGTCTACGTATTTGTAATGAACTTGAAAACAAAGAACTTCTACCCCATTTTATGATTCTAAAAGAACTAAATAATAAAACTTCCGCATTATCTTTAGAAAAAGTAATTTTAGAAGGGATTTCTTACTTTAAAAAAGAAAAACTATGGGACTGCGTGCAAGAATACACTGAGATTCTAGCAAACGCATTCTACCAAGAAGAAAATCATGTACAAGCTAGTAAGTATTTTTATATGAGTAATGAAGCAAGGAGAAAATATGAAGAAAAAGGGGCGTTAAAGTAATGAAAAAGCTTGGATTAACAATAGCAGGGTTAGCTGTATTAGGAATTACGTCTTTAGGATTAGGACATACGAATGAAATAGCAAAAACGAAACAAAAACTAACAGCATTAAATATAGGCGATACATGGTCACCCCAAAGACCTGATTTAGCTTATAGTGATGGGAATACTGGTGGTATAAGTAAATTAGAAGCACACGGTAATCATGGCGGTGCACCTGCTTACAATAAAGGCGATACACCTGCACCAAAAGCTTAATTGTTTCATAAAGAAAGTCATACTACTTGTATGGCTTTTTTGTTATTTCATAATTCTATACTTCGCTTATTTATTTCTTTATTTAACCTTATATAAATTTAAACTACTTTAAATTTCTTTACATCACTTTATTTCACCTACATAACTGCACTTCAAGAATAAAGTATAATACAGTGTAAGCTTTAAAATTAAATACAAATAAAGTGAATTACGTATTTTACTTATGCAACAATGAAAGTGAATTAAGGTAAATTAAAGACAATTAAAGTATATTACATCTATTTAAAGAAACAATGATTTCATTTTCAATAAATTAAAAAAAGCAACTGTAATTAACAGCCGCCTTCCGTTTCTTAGTGTAAACCTTTTGCAGTTAAATCTTTGACTCTTTTCATAAAATCTAATGATACTTCACCTTTTTGCACAGCTTCTATCCCATATTGAATATCATCTTCTTTGTACCCTAGGCTACATAAGAACATTCTTATACCAATAGCAGCACCCTTAAATAGCTGTATTTCATGTTCATTATCTGCCCTATACATTAATTCTTCATTTTCTAAGAGGTTAACTATACCTATGTAAAACATTTCTTCCATAGTCAAACTTCTTACCATATCGTTATTCTACTTAAAGTATTTCTGCATAATAATAGTTTTCTGTTTCAATGCAACCAAACTCAACTTTTTCAGGAAACATTGAAACATTTAATTCTTTTGCCATCATAAGTGAACTAGTAGCCCACTCTACATATTGTTGAGGAAGTCTATATGCTACCGCTTGTCCTTTCTCTTTTACCGTGACAATAGGTGTGTCCATTCCTAACATACCTACTGACAGTACTTCATAAATAGCCCCTTGTTCCCTATCATTCTTAATTTTAGGTATTGATAAAACTTCATGTTTGTTAGCATCACGATAAATTTTTGCCCCTTGTTTGTTAACCATATAATCCTTAGTAGTCATACTATATCCCCCACCTTTTCATTATAGTTACAAACATATTATACAATATTTTCTAGCGGACTACTTTTATTTTCATTATGTAAAATTCTAATTCCACTTGCCTTCTTCAATTCTTCTTCCATACGGTTAAACTCGTTAATGTACATCATTTTAAACTGAAGTGCCTTTTTACCAGTGAAGCCCATAACTAATAAAGTAAATCCGTCTTTAGTCATGTTGTATTTTTTATAGCTACGCTTTGCCCCTTCAGGTTTATAAGTGGTTTCTTGGAATAGTAGCGAAAATTCGCTGCTATTAAATTCAGTACCTAATTTCTCAATTGCTTGTGTTACATGCTGGTGCTGTTTCCCAAAAACTTCAGCTACTTTTTTACTGTCCGTTACTACCTCGTTATTTTCGATAAATACAAAATAAAAAAAAGCGTGTCCCCATAGGAAAACACGTCAAATAAATTACTATAATGTTGGCACCTTCATCATACTTATAAGTAATGGTATTAATTGTTACAAAAATTTTGAAAAGTTTTGTGTAGTTTTTAAAAAGGAATTTTTATATTTGTATTTTCCCTATAATTTCCCCACCCTTACCCTCTCTTCTGTAAATACCATGTAGAAGCATGTGGTTTCCTGTCAGCCCTCGCTGAAAGATGTTAAATAAAGTAGGGAAGCTGGTAAAGTCTTGCTTAATATTGTTACAACGCAGTATTTAGTTTACACATTTATGTAAAGGAAGACAGTACAAGGACACTGGGAATGGCATTAGGACGCTGTAAAAAACAGCTAGGACATGGGTATATTACCTATAAAATAGTATAAAAAAAGACACACCAGTATCTTCCACATACCAGTGTGCTAACGTTATAAATAAACATAAAAGGTATTAATGAGTGTCATCTTTAGTATAACATGTAACATTAATAATAAATGTTTTTTAAATTTTGTGTATCTATTGGCATAAAAAAGAGGCATACAGCAATTCGACCTTTACTGCACACCTTTCCATCTACTATACCGCTAGCACTTTTTATATTTAGCGGTAGGAGGTAAGAAATGACCCCGCTTAAAGAAGTAGTTACTTTCAGTATATCCAATATATAAAATGCTTACCAGTCCAAGGGTTAGAAAAATATTGTGTAATTTTTTAAAGCAAGTACAGGTAAGTTAAAGTTAGTTAAAATTGAACCACCCTTACCCTATTGGAAGTAAATGTAACTCAAAGTTATAAAAGTGGTGTAGGAATGTATAACGCATTAGACCCAGCCTACTACCATGCCCCTTCCCCCTGTATACCCCTTCCTCCAAAATAAAAGAATACATTAATTATCTAACATTCATTCTAACGTACTTAACACCTTCATACAGCGGCTTTAGTGTTACTTCACATTTACTGTTTACTTATTACGTGTTGTACGTTGCCTGTGCTATGCGTGTCTGCTTACTACGTGCCTGTGTGCTATACCTATGCACTGCACTATGTACTGCACTATGTACTGTGTGGTGCTGTGTGTGCTTCGCCCCTACCTTACTGTGTGCCATGCTACCGTGCCCGTTGTCTTTGCTGCGTCCTCGCACTAGGTAGGTGTGGTACTGTGGTGCAGTGGACGTGGTACACCTGTACATATACCTACTATACACGGGGCATACAGGAAACCTCACAAACGACTGTATAACGGGCTTTATGACGTAGAGTAGTATTGAAAAGTAGTTGTATTTTAACAACGCTGTACGGGGCGAATGAGGACATTAAAAAGGGACGCTTGTTACAAGACAGGCTAAACAAATAGCATCAAAATATCTACACTTATTGACACTGATAAGAAACCCCTGTATTATAGGGTTTGTAAAGTATCAAAAAGTCGTATCAAATAAAAATTGATAAAAAGGGGAAATACATAATGATTTATGGTTACGCACGTGTAAGTACAAATAAGCAGGAACTGGACATTCAAATTAAAACATTAAAAGAAAAAGGTGCTACTCAGATATATAAAGAAAAGATAAGTGGTGCTAAAGCTGATAGAAAAGAATTAAACAAGCTATTAGAAACAATAAAAGCTGGTGACACACTTGTAGTAACTAAAGCTGACCGTATAGCACGTTCATTATCACAGCTAGAAGCATTCGTACTTGATTTAACTAATAGAGGTGTAGCGGTACATATAATCAATATGGGGCTTTTTACAGCGGAATCAATGGACAACCCTATAACAAAACTATTGTTTCAGGTATTAGGTTCATTTGCCGAGTTTGAACGTTCTATGATTCTCGAAAGAACACAAGAAGGTATAAAAGACGCTAAAGAAAAAGGTGTTAAGTTTGGTAGGAAGTCTAAGAAATATGTGATTGAAGGTTCTTTATTACATGCTATTGAACAAGTGGAAGAAGGGAAGATGTCACAGCCTGAAGGGGCTGAATTTGTTGGGTGTAGTGTAGCCACATTTAAAAGACGACTAAAAGAATACAGAGAACAAAAAGGAAGTTCCTAGTTCTATTTCATAACTGGGCTTTAAATTCCCTTCAGGAACTACAAGGGATAATAGCTGTGATTTTCAGCTAAACCAAACGGTACAAAAAATGCCCACAAACTCATGTGTAGCATGGGCTGAATGACTATCATTACTATAAAAAAAGATTTTACACATTCACAATTTATCACACAGGCAAGCATTGTTATTTCGCCTATTTCAGTTACTAAACAGTAAATTATTGTCAAGTGAGTTACCTTACATTAATACAAATAAAAACCCCCACTAGTATTAACCAGTAGGGGACATTTCTTTACGTAATTTAATTTTTATCTTCTCTATTTCTGCCAATCTTCTTTGGCGTACTTTATCACTTTCACTATCTAGTCCCGTTAAGTTAAGAAAACAATGGTGCTGTAACTCTTCATTACCTCCTAACATGTTTGCTGCCCTATTGTAAAATACTTTGCCACAAATACTACATTCATGTTTTACCACTACCATTACATTTATAGGACGTTCTTTGACTGCAATAAAATCTTCATACTTCCCGTTAAGTAACTGCTGGTATTCCTCAATAGATAACGTTTTAAAGCTATCTACTTCATAACTACTAATTTCTTTTTCAATTTCTGTATACATTGTATTAATTATGATACCTCCTGTTATGTTTAATTAGATTTATGGTGTTACTTACCGCCCTAACGGGCGTGACTGCGGTTACGGCTTCACCTACACCTTGTCCACTTCTTGTTAGTATTCTTCGTTAATAGTTTCTATCAATACTATGAATAGTGCCGCTATAATAGCTTTAAGTGTGACGTCAGGAACACGGGCTGTTATGCGATATGTTTTTTTGTTTTTATTACGGTTAATGATAGTGAATTAAAATGAATGTAAAAGATTAAGAGATAATCACACTAACAAAAATCACCCTAATCCCTTGTGGCAGTAGGGTTTAACCCCTATTTAATATGGTGCACAAAAGGCATAGTATTTCATTAAAAAGGTGCACGAAACGCATAGTATCATTTCTTACTCTTCACAATAAAATCAGCTATCAGCACTTCAGGTACTTGTAAGTTATATTCCCTTTCGCTTACTCTTCGCATTAATAACGGATTAGCCTTAAAGTGATATTCTTTGTCACCTTTTCTAACTTGTGCGAATGCGTATAGTGTCCCGTATCTCTCATGTTCAAAGGTAACTCGTCTGATTTTTTGTAATACTTTGTTGGTATCAGCTACACCAATAATTGTAGATATTTGTTTCAAGTTAAGCGTATCAATCTTTTCTAACTGTCTTTCATTTGGATTACTTGCTAAAATATTGTGCCCATATGTTACATAAGGCAATAAAAAATAGACCGCTGAAAGGTCTTTTGCTTTAACTTGTGCGTCACGTAATGCACGTATGCTATTTATAATTAGCTTAATATTATTCTTGACCTGACTACGTGGCACTTTTCCTCTAAAATGATAAATAGGATTCATGCAGTAAACTTTGTCTTCATTTAGGTATAGTACGCCCTTTTCAGTTAATTTACTGATAACATCTTTTGTTTTACGTGTCTTTAAGTTCAAAATCCCTTCAAAGTCTTTCACCTTAGTAAATGGTGTTTTAGTTGTCCCTAAAGTGCCGTCATATCGTAAATACGATTGAATTATGAGTAGGTAGCCTAATGTTGTATCGTTCATACCCTCAATTAACTTCGTGATTTCTTTCATATTAGTATTGGTAAAGCTATCACCTTCAGATTTGAAACTTTTTTTATCATGTTCACGCTGTTCTCTCTCCAATGCCTCTAAATTTGCTAACTCACGCAAACGCGAATTTTTAGTAGCTGCTTGAAAAACTTCACTTAAATTTGTCATTTTAAAATTCCCCCTTAGTTGTAAAAAATGTCATGTAGTACGAGATAGCAAACGTTCATATATGGTTCATACAGTTGCATTAATCCTAAATCACATAGTTCTTCTGCTACTTCAATTAACTTTTCTAGCATTGCTTTTTCAGTAAATACAGGAATAAAATTCACCTGCTTTGAGAAAGATTTCAAGTCTTCAAATGAATAAAAACGCCCTTCTGTCTGTTCCTTGTGCAGAATTTGAATAAGCAAGGTAATGTGTTTGTCATTCAATCCAAAACGTTGTTTTAAAGTTATTAGGTTTCGCATTAATAGCCCTCCTTAATGTTGTTACATATAAGGTAGTACCGTTAATCATAAATTTAAGGACACATATGTATGTGATTAATAAAAAAAAAGAAGGCAAACCGCAAATGGCTGCCTTTACTATTTCATGTTATTTAATTTGTTTTACCTTTTACTTTGTCTTTTACTTCTTCCTGTAACTGTAGTCCTAATGAAAGTAGGGCAAATGGTGGCAGTCCTTTTAAAATACTAGCATCACCTTGTTTTATTTTATCTAATATTTCTTTGCTGTATTGCATTACACATTACTCCCTTCTTTACAGTAGTTACGTACAATAAAACTGTTATTTTTAACGGCGTTATTACCTTCCTTAGCTTGAATAAAGTGAGTAGGTGAAATCTGTAGGTTACCTACCTCTAACGGTGTTGACGTACTAATTATCTTATTATGAAGGCGGTATTCATCAATTACCACACTATCACCAGCTAAACAATCGTATACGTCATGTTCAAATTCTTTTTGTTCTGATTCAAGCATTTTACTAACATCTGCAACACAGTCCATTACGTCAGACAATGCCACCCGTGTAGCTTTATTCATTTCTTCATTAAAAGCGGCGTGTAATTCATTACGGTCTTTATCAATAGCTTGTGCAACTGCTGGGGCATACTTTAATCTTACCTGTGTTGTACGTTCCTTAGTTTCTTCTAAATACACGTCTAGTGCTTGAAGTTCTTTTACTAAGTGGTCTTGTTCATTTTGAAGATAAATGCGTTCGCCAATTTCATATGTCGCTTCCATATCAGCAAGTACTTTCACTAATTCAGCTTGTTTTTCAGCTTTTCTTTCTTCAATACTTTCAGCATACTTTTGAATGTCTTCCATATCTTTTTGAAATGCTTGAATAGCTTTCTTTGTATAGCGGTGCGGCTTGTAACCTGCAATTACTTTATCTAATTCTTCACGATTAATTTTAAATAACATTATTATTTTCTCCTTTCGATTGTGCCTGCCGTTTCTTAGCAAGCATTACAGCTTGTATAGCTACTTTCGTTTCTTTTATGCTAATGGCTGTTTCCTTCTCGACTTCACGTAAATGAAATAGCTTATCTAACAGGGCATTTGCTTTACTGTCCAATTCTTTAGCGTTATATCCCTTAGTTAAAATAGCAGCACATAGTTTTTCTACTTTCTTTGTCATACTTTATAACCACGTCTAGCCTTAATTTCCATCAGTTTTCTATAAGAATCAATTTCCACACGGTCGATACGAAAGCGGCGTTTTAATTCCTCCACACGGGCATAAACATTCGGACTAAAATCCTCAACGTTTCCGCTTTCGTATTCGCTAATCATTCTTTGACTTACCCCCAGCTTTTCAGCAACGGCTGCTTGTGTTAAATTTCGTGAAAGCCTAATGTACTTAAGCATTTGCGGTTTAATTTCAGGTTTATAAGGTAAGTTTTTATATTCATTTCCAATCATTATTAAATCCCCCTTTTTAGGTAGTTATATTAGTTTATTTCCTCCTTCTATTGCTATAAAAATAACCCCTACATCAAGTGACATAGGGGCTACTTACCAAAAGCACAACTTAAAGGAGAATGAATTTAGGAGGAAAACATGGGTAAAGATACCCAAACAAAAAACCACACACAATGAAGTATACGGTCTTAAAAGTTCCCCTATATTAATGTGTGTGAAACATAATCCATTTACAGGTATATTTTAGAATTATTTTTCACTTCATACTAGATACAGCAAGGGTTCATTGCTTCTTGTTGTCAGGTTGCTTTTTCCATAAAATAACTCACCGAGATTCACATTTCTAGGCGATTAACTTTTGTTTTACGTATAGTTGCACTACTAATCTTCTTTAAATTACTTTAAAAATAAAAAGAGAATGCAGATTATCTCCACATTCCCTTTTCAAGTTGCTATATGTTCATTAACAGTTGTCTGATAAATTCAATTGCCACACCAGAAATGATAACATCAAAATTAACATGAAAATACATTTCTGTTGTATCTGAATCCTTCTTGTAGAAGAATTTAAACATATACAACCACCACCTATTTATACAGCGTTTTCGATATAAATTAAAATCCCTTTATAATTCTAAACGGTTAATGGTTGAATGAACCTTCTATATTATCTCAAATTATTCCTAATCAAACAAGTATTTCCATATATTTTTTTGTTAGAATCCCAACTTTTATTTTATAAACTTCTTATCCAATCCTCACGCCTCTTTTTCAATTCTACTTTGCTTACTGACTCATTCCCTTCAACATTCCCGATTGGATTATATAAGTTAATAGCATACATTTCATAAATTTTTCGGTCTTTCCTATCACAATAAAAAACATCAACCGAATGAAACACATGATGAAATCTTCTTGTAGTACTACTTTTACCAGTCATATGTTTAGTCAGTCTCTTCCTTAAATTCAAAGACTCTCCAATATAAACAATTCCTCCACTTGAATCTCTCATAAAATAAAATCCTGAATCTGAACTAACTTTATGAATGTCTGATACAGGAATACTCAAAGAACTTTCAGGAATCTCAATCTTTATCAAATTTATTACCCCTCATTTCCAATCTAACATTCTTTATAACCTAATCCTATGATATACTAATACTAAATTAGGGAATCATTTCCCTTCTGTGTACTTATTTTACTTATCTATTCATTTTGGCGTTTAGTCCTTTAAAACTAAGCGTCCTTTTTTATTTATTATACCGTTTTTTTCTGATATAATGTTTTTTGAAGTTACAGGGGAAAGTATCCCCTTCTCTTTACTACCGTTTGCGTTTGGTCTTATTGGCTAAACGCTTTTTCTCTTTTTCCCCTATATAGTTCTTACTTTATATATCGTTTAAGCCCCATTTCTCTCTATCTTAGCTAGTGGTAGTTGCTTAGATTTTCCTCTACCCATCGTTAGTGGTGGAAAATGTTTTAAATCTCTTGACGGTTTTGAACGCCCTTTGACATGGTGAAGCGGAGGTTGTAGAAACGGCTGATAGCATAGTTATCCCCTAGATTTCAAAGTTAAAATAACTAAGAAAGCTAGAAAGGATAAGTACTATACATGGCTTGCGTTATGCAGTGTCCGTATGCGTAGCCCTATTCACTTAGTAGTTTTCACTACATACACCCTTTAACAATGGCTTGTCCCTTGCATATCGTCCCACAATGACAAGCTGAATGTATTCCCTAGCACCGTAATGCTAACGATAACCCACCGAACCTTTCAGAGAATAGTCTCTAGGTAAGTTCTCACCTACTCTCACCGAATGAATAGGAATCCAGTGAAAGGTGCTATCCTTGTAAAAGCATACTAAGTACTTTCCGCACGACCGATAGCAAGCCACACCTTAATTATCCCTACGTTATACGTGTCCATAATTACAGTTTATCAGTTTTTAGCGTGGTTTACAGGCAATTCCACGTTCGGAATTACCGCACACCCATACTTATAATTACCTAAAAAAGACAATAGGAAACTAAACCTCTTGCATTATAATTTTTTTGCTTTATAATGGAGGTGACGAGTACACGGAATGTCCGTTATTTAATTGTTGTTGATATGCAATTTTTCCGCTATTTAACTGCTATTGAATATACGAAATTGTCCGTTATTTAGTTTTGAGTCGATTTTTAAACCTTAGGTCACGTGCTGTAACACGTGGCTTTTTTCTTTGTCTAAAATTTTTATAAATATCGTTTATTAAGTACCTTTAACGGGGAAAATTCTTTATGCCGTTCTCTTACGTCATTACCAAATAAATTTACATATGTTTTAACAATCTCCATATTGGTGTGTCCCAGTATGGCTTGTAACTCAAATATATTCGCACCTTGCTGTACACTTAGTTTGGCAAATGTGTGTCTAAACGTGTGAGGACTACAACGCACATCTTTTATTTGTGCCATGTTGCCGTATATAGATATTCGTTGCTGTATTCCTCTTCTGGTAAGGCGTGTCCCATCAACAGTGACAAATAAAGCATTACTTTCAACATACCCACGAATAGCGATATACTTTTTCAGTTGGCTTTTCATATCTTTTTGTATAGGTACTTGCCGTTCTCGATAGCTTTTAGCGTTACGAATTACAAGCAAACTATCCTCCCATCGAATATCCTTTACAGACAGCCCCACTAGTTCATTTATACGTATACCTGTTTCAAGCATTAGCATCATAATTGTGTAATCCCTAACGCCCGTAAATGTCCTTAAATTAGGCTGATGGAATAGCTTATTAAGCTGTTCTTTTGAAAAAGTAGGAATAATACGTTTCCTGTCTTTCAACAACTTAATGTTTTCCATTGGATTTCTAGGAATGTGCTTCTGCTTGTATAAGAAGTTATAAAAAGCACGTAATGCACGTAAACGAGTATTAATAGAAACTACTTTAATTCCTCTATAATTTTTCATGTAAAGTATCACGTTTTCTTTTACATGTTCTTCAGTCATGTTATAAGGTTTTAAAATAGAAACGTCTATTTCTTGTTCTGTTAATAAATTAAGAAACGCCTGTAACTCATTTAAATAATACTTAATGGTAAATGGTCGAAGATTTCTTAACTCACAATCCTTTACAAACAAGGTGATAGCTTCATTAAACGTTTCAACATAGGATTTACTTTGCTTTTTAATAACAGCTAATTCACTTTCATCTAAAGTGTTTTTTCTTCTAGCCAAAAGTTAACCACCTTTCTTTACCTGTGAACACGACCAATGAATACGATTTTAAAAGTGGATTTTTCAAGCAAAATTACCCCTGAAAACACAAAAAAACGCCTTCCTACAAAACTGTAGAAAGACGTTTTAAACGTTGCTATTACTTAATTCTTCTGTAATTCACGATAACCATTTAACGATACCGATGGTCGGGGTCGAACCGACACTCCCGAAGGAACACGATTTTGAGTCGTGCGCGTCTGCCAATTCCGCCACATCGGCACAAAAGAAAAGGCGGCAACCGGATTTGAACCGGTGATAAAGGTTTTGCAGACCTCTGCCTTACCACTTGGCTATGCCGCCATATAAAATTTTTCTGGAGCGGAAGACGGGATTCGAACCCGCGACCCCAACCTTGGCAAGGTTGTATTCTACCACTGAACTACTTCCGCAAAAATGGCTGGGCTAGCTGGATTCGAACCAGCGCATGACGGAGTCAAAGTCCGTTGCCTTACCGCTTGGCTATAGCCCATCGAATTCTTACTTAATTATATGTAAG
>WPCH01297369.1_pt1 | contig 15248 bp, 15 predicted proteins | sample 5399881 | NCBI WGS metagenome assembly WPCH01 (sample SAMN12869468, study PRJNA574797) | sludge metagenome | isolation source: wastewater treatment of pH5 | place: China:Beijing | collected 2019-05-20
GGCACAAAGGCTACGGCCAGACTTTCGGCGTGCCTTTCTATTTGTTCCTGTCGGTGTCCAAGGCTAAAGGCAATTGCTGAGACTTCACCTGCAGTTTCATCTTGCACTGTCATCTTTAAGTGATTATTTTGGGCTCCTACCCGCCTTGTGTTAAGCACTGTCACTTCTGCTTGGAGAAGCGGCCCTGGATTACCGTAGCCATGTGGTTCAAGCTGACGCAACTCCTCAATCAATTGTTCAGACACGTCTTCAAGTTTGGTTGTACCATCAATATGCAATTTTGGGACATAGTCTTCTGGACTAAGTTTTGCAGCGCAGAGTTCTTCAAAGAGCGTTTGAAATGCTCTAAGATTCTCCGCGGGTAGCCTTAATCCTGCGGCCATAGCATGACCACCAAATTTACTCAAAAGGCGTGAACAGCTCCCTAGGGTTTGATATAAGTCTAAGCCAGGGATACTTCGAGCAGAGGCTGTGGCCTGTCCATCAGCTACACTAAGGACCACTGTTGGCAGATAGTAGCGTTCTACCAAACGAGAAGCCACAATACCCACAACCCCTTGATGCCAACCTTCGCCCCACACTACCAGGGCACTACGGTCGTAGAGGTTATATGTTTCTACCATCTCCATGGCGGCTTCTAAAACCTCTGCCTCTAAGTCTTGACGTCTAGCATTCTCTTGGCTTAACTCAGCTGCCAAATCCATGGCCTCTCCTAGATCATGGGTTAGGAGCAAACGCACTCCCCTGGCAGCCTCCCCTAAGCGTCCACCGGCATTAAGACGAGGCCCAAGACGAAAGCCAAGATCGGATGATTTGGGCCCTACAACATCTGCCACTTCAAGGAGTGCTTTAAGCCCCGGTTTCGAGGTCATTGCCATACTTTTGAGCCCATAGCTTACTAAGATCCGGTTTTCCTGCTCCAGTGGCACTATGTCCGCAACCGTTCCCAGGGCCACCAAATCTAAGTGGTCTTCCCAATTCGGGACCTTCAACCCCTGCACCAACTTGAGGGCGACCCCGACACCGGCTAAATGCTTAAAAGGATAGTTGCATTTTTCTTGTTTAGGGTTGAGAATGGCAACTGCTGGGGGAAGCATTCTTCCAGGTTCGTGATGATCCGTAATAATAATGTCCAGACCCAATCCTTGAGCATATTCAATCTCAGCTTGTGACGAAATTCCGCAATCTACGGTGATTAGTAAGGAGGCTGTCTTACTTAGCGTTGCCAATGCCTCTTGATTGAGTCCATACCCTTCCTCGAAGCGATCAGGAAGATAATATGTAATCGTATCGGGATTAGGAGCTAGCTCCCTTAGGGACGACACAAGTAAGGCTGTAGCCGTCTGTCCATCCGCATCATAGTCACCATAGACCACAATTTTTTCTTTGTTCGCGAGGGCTTCTTGAACTCGACTAACGGCCTCGTCCATACCGGACATCAAGAAAGGATCGGGAGTATCCGCCAGATCAGAGCTAAAAAACGCTCTGCCCGCGCTAATTGTGTCTATGCCTCGATTGATCAAGATTTGGGCGATAATTGGCCTAATCTTTAACGCCTCGGCCATTTCCAGAGCTAACGCCGTATTTTGTTCCTTTAGAATCCATTTTTTACTTTTACCAACCATAACAAAGCCTCCATTGGAAGAACATTCTACGCCAATTGGCAAACTTCCTGCGCAAGGCACCCTTGATCTTTTATGGGAGAAGTAGTAGTATTTAGGAAAATGACCCGGGGGTGAAGATGTGGAGATTCTTGAACGAATTTTGATTTCTGAAGAAGATATTCAAGCTCGAGTACGGGAGCTTGGACAAGCCATTTCCAGGGACTATGGCAACCAAAGTATTGCACTCATTTGCATTCTTAAGGGTGGATTGATGTTTCTTTGCGACCTTGCTAAGCACATTACTTCCCCAGTTACCTATGATTTCATGTCCGTATCCAGCTATGGAGACGCAACTCAATCTTCAGGTGTGGTGCGAATTACCAAGGATCTAGAGGAAAGTATTGAGGGCAAGCATGTTATTATTGTCGAAGATATTATCGATACGGGGCTCACCCTTAGTTATCTTCTCAATAATTTACATAGTCGAAACCCGGCTTCTATCCGAATCTGTACCCTTCTCAACAAGAGGGCCAACCGCAAGGTAGAGATTGCCGTTGACTATGTGGGCTTTGAAGTACCTAACGAGTTTTTAGTAGGGTATGGTCTGGACTTTAAGCAATTTTACCGGAATGTTCCCTACATATTCACACCAAAGCCGAAATATTATCGGGATGATACCGAGTGATTGAGAGGTAGAGGTAAACGCGAAAACTGGCGTAAGGCGATGGCCCTACGCCAATTTTTATTGTTCTTACTTTTTCCGCTCAACCCAGGTCAGCCAGAGGGGACCAGCCAAGAAGAGTGAGGAGAAGGTCCCAGAGACAACGCCTATCAAAAGAGCCATAGCAAAGTCGCCAATTGCGCTTCCACCAAAGATTACTAACATCACAACCACCAACAAAGTGGTAATACTAGTATTGATGGAGCGAGCGAGGCTTTGATTCAAGCTTCGATTGACAAGGTCTACGTTGCCTTCCTTCTTCTTTACCTTCAAATTCTCCCGCATGCGGTCGAAAATAACAATTGTGTTATTAATGGAATAACCCAAGACAGTCAACACTGATGCAACAAAGGGACTATTGACTTCACGCCCAGTAAGAGCAAAAAAGCCCAGAACGATGGAAACATCATGTAGCAAGCAAATTACAGATACCGTAGCGAAACGATACTCAAACCGCCAGCTGAGATAGGCTAGGATGCCTAAAGCTGACACAGCGATGGCTATGATGGCATTTCTAACTAGTTCTTCACCAATAACCGGTCCCACAACGTCGGTCCTCAGCTCAACCAACGAACCGAGCTCCGCATCAAAGGCTTGGTCAACCTTGATAATCTCAGCATTGTCCAACTCCCTGGTGCGAATCATAAACTGATTGGGTTGATCTAAGATCTGTACTGTTGCTCCCGATAGATCTAATTCGGGAACTGCCTCATCGAGGATTCTACGCACCTGATCAGTAGAGACGTTTTGGGCGGTTTGTCGTTCCAAGATGGTACCTCCAGTAAAATCGACACCAAGATTCAAACCTGGAACAAAGAGAACAATAATTGAGAGGGTCACCATCAAAGCAGAGAAGATAAATGCCGGTTTCCTATAACGAACGAAGTTCATGATCTCTTAAACCCCCCCATCTTAAAATGCTTTGCCATAGCATCGGGGCGACTTTCAACCATGAAGTTCAAAAGCGCCCTGGTAACGACAACAGCCGTGAACATACTGCCCAAAATTCCAACACCTAAAGTAACAGCAAATCCTCGCACTGGCCCTGTACCGACGTAAAAAAGAACTATCGTCGTAATCAAGGTGGTTAAGTTGGAGTCTAGAATCGTTGTAAAGGCACGATTGAAACCTGCTTCGACGGCCGAACGAAGTCTTTTTCCATCAGCAATCTCTTCTTTTATCCGCTCAAAAATTAAGACATTGGCGTCCACAGCCATACCTATAGAAAGAATAATACCGGCAATTCCAGGTAGGGTAAGTACCGCATTAATGGCAGACAAAGTACCAAGAACAGTGACAATATAAACTAACAAAGCAAAATCCGCGATGAAACCCGGAAGTTTGTAATAAGCAAACATGTAGATCAAAACAAGGATCACACCAATAATACCTGCTCTAAAACTCCGTTCAATGGAGTCCTGCCCAAGTGTGGGACCCACGTTACGGATCTCCATTATACTCATGGGTACTGGCAACGAACCTTCTTGTAACAAAACCACCATGTGGCGCGCTTCTTCCATGGTCATTCCGCCAGTGATTTGCGCTTTTCCTTCGAGGATGGGCTCCCGAATCATTACGGTCTGCAACTCCGCACCGTCTAACACAATCGTGGTTGCTTGACCCCGAAAACGAGTTGTCAGTTGAGCAAAAAGTTGCGCACCTTCTCGATCAAATTCTAAATCAATGGAAGGTTGTCCATACCGATCCGTGCCTAACTGAACATTCTGCAAGTAAGAACCATCCAATGCCGTGTTTCCATGTGGATCCTTAAACTCTAATACCGCCGTTCGCCCAACGGTATCAATAGCCTGTTGCTGATCATGGATTCCAGGAAGCTCGACGATCACTCTCTTTGCTCCCTGCCTTTGAATCAATGGCTCCGAAACCCCTAGAGCATTAATACGCCTTTCAATAATGGAAACAACCCCAGCCATATTCTCATTGGTTACCGTTCCTGCTGACTCATCAGCTTCTAGGACTACGTGTACCCCACCTTTGAGATCTAAACCGAGATTGAACGGCGTAATGTACAAGAATATCCCTGAAACAATGATCACTGCTAGGATAATGCCGATTCTCCAGCCGCTCCTGTGTCTCAAATGCGACTCCTCCTTTGTGGAATTGTAAATAACACCAACAATTATACTATCCTACCCACAAAGTGTCTAGAGCAAAAGCGCCTCATTGATCTTAAGTTTGAACTCGCAGCCAAGATACGTGGCGGCTCGACGACACATTAACATGCGCTCCAAGAAAATCTCGAAGTACTCCATAATGGATGTATTTTCGGTTTCAATCGTGATTCGTAGTGTAATCAAGCGTTCTTCTTCGTTGACGTCCAAAAACGATTTGATTACCGCATAATTCACGCGATCGTGAATATCAAAGGTCGGCAGATCAGGATTACGCACCCTGGTACGATGGACATCTGATTTATCAGCCAAAATCAAGGCTGCTGCCACCTCATTAACTGGTTCGCCCACCTCTTCTTCGTGATTACCCACGGCACTAAGGATGAGTGCTACTTCTTCGGGAGGCATGCCAATCTCACGCAAGAGTGGTTCAACCAAAAGAGCACTGGCTAAGCCATGGTGGACTCGGCCCACGCAATTGCCAAGATCATGGAGATAGCCCGCAATGGACGCAAGTTCTGCAGAACGCTCATCATAGCCAAGCCGTTCCAAAATATTGTGGGCAATGGACGAAACCAAACCGATGTGACGGCGGCCGTGCTCCGTAAAGCCCATAGCGGCAAGGTTTGCATCAGCCTGTTTAATATAAGCCTTTATACTAGGGTGTTTCATTACATCAGCCAGATTAATTGTCATGGGCTATATCCTCCCTTTTCACTCGTTAATTCCATTCAAAACCATTTACAGCTCGAATCCAATATTCACGAATATCATCTCGGTATTGATCTGCTTCTAAAAAGAATGTTAGATAGACTACATGCCGCCCCTTTTGGAAGAACACTGCACGCAACATGACTTTTTTGCCATTGGCCCCTGTTGCTTCATAGGCATAAAAATGTGTCTTCAGATTGTTCGACGTTGTGATCTCTCCGTTATTGATTACAGTGATGTTTTTCACCAATGGCTTATAGCGGACATCTAGACTATTTCTCACCGACTCGATGTCTGTCCCTGGCTGATAATTGAGTTCCATCGTTATAGAACCTTGTTTAAAGGTCATAAGCAGGCTTTCCATTCCAAAAATCGAGCGCTGAATGTAATTGTCGGCACCCGATGGAATGATGGCACTAAAGGCTGGTTTTTCCACAACATACCACCAATAACTGGGATGTTCATGCAAATAAAAAGTGCCGGCCTGCGCCACCTGGGCTCCAATAAATAAAAATAGCATGATTACAACAAAGCCAAGAGACTTGCGCATGGTAATCCCCTCTCTGATCAATTTAGAAGAAAACCACCTTAATGGTGGTTTAGTTATTAACTACGTGGCTAATTCCACTTCGGGCAACCTTGATTTCAACTTTGTCAGCAACTTTTACTGTTACATAGTCCTCTTTGAGGGCCATTAGCTCGCCGTAGATTCCACCTGCTGTAACGATATGATCGCCCTTCTTCAGAGCATCAAGCATGGCTTTTCTTTCTTTTTGCTGCTTTTGTTGAGGCCTCATAATCATAAAGTAAAACAGAACACCCACAATCAAAAAGGGCATAAGTAAACCAAATAAGCCCCCACCCGCCGCACCGGCTGGCAAATCAGTCTGTAAAAAGAACATCCACTTCACCTCCTCCAAATTACCTACTTCGTAGTTTTCTACTTGCGACCACAGGTTCCTCTATTTTTCGGTACGGAAATTCTGCAGAAAATCCCGACTGTACTCCAAGAGGGTATCAGAAGCGATGGCCTCGCGAATCTCTTGCATAATGCGTGTTAAGAATGCGATATTGTGGATTGTGGTGAGGCGAATACCTAAAACCTCATTGGCCTTGAGCAGATGACGAATATAGCCCCTGGAAAAGTTTTGGCAAGCATAGCAACTACAGTCTTTTTCTATTGGAGTGAAATCCCTGGCAAAGGGTGCATTACGAATGGCCATGTTTCCTTCGCGAGTAATGACCATCCCATGGCGGGCAAGGCGAGTAGGCCAGACACAATCAAACATATCGACTCCCCGCAAAACACCTTCTACCAAGCAATCCGGGGAGCCCACCCCCATGAGGTAACGGGGCTTATCTCGAGGCATAATTGGAATGAGATCTTCCAGAACCTCATACATAATATCCTTGGGTTCTCCCACACTCAAACCGCCAATTCCATATCCTGGAAACTCTAGTTCCACAAGTTCTAAAGCACTTTCGCGCCGCAAATCCTTATACATACCGCCCTGCACGATACCAAACAGGGCTTGGTCTTCTCGTGTGTGAGCCTTTTGACAGCGTTTTGCCCAACGGGTTGTAAGATCCTTAGATTTTTGCACATATTCCCGATCTGCTGGATAAGGTGCGCACTCATCAAAGGCCATAATAATATCTGCGCCTAAGTCCATTTGAATCTCCATGGACTTCTCTGGACTAATGAAATGCTTCGAGCCATCTAAATGGGATCGAAACTCTACGCCCTTCTCTGAAATCGTACGCAGAGGACCAAGACTAAAGACCTGAAATCCACCACTATCAGTGAGGATAGGATGGTTCCAACTCATAAACTTGTGAAGTCCTCCAGCTTCTGCCACGACATCACTACCTGGCCGTAGGTAAAGGTGGTAGGTGTTACCAAGGATAATTTCTGCACCCAAATTCTCGAGTTCATGGGGTGTCATTGTCTTAACTGTAGCCTGGGTTCCCACTGGCATAAAAACTGGCGTTTCAATGACACCATGTATGGTTTCAACACGTCCCAGGCGTGCCCTTGTGTTACTAGATTCTTTCGTTACTGTGAAATTAAGTGGCACTCGTTTTCTCCCTTCACACAAGTAACATGGCATCTCCAAAGCTAAAAAAACGGTACTGCTTTAAAATGGCATGTTGGTAGGCATTTTTAATCGTTTGGATATCAGCAAAGGCGGAAACTAACATTAACAGACTTGACTTCGGCAGGTGAAAGTTGGTGAGCAGGCCATCGACAACCCTAAAAGGATAACCAGGGTAGATAAAAATGTTCGTCCAGCCCGATCCTGCATGAACATGCCCCCGTTCGTCCGCGACAGTTTCTAGGACTCTTACAGAGGTTGTTCCCACAGCGAAAACTCGACCGCTTAAACGACGGCGTTCATTGATTGTCTGGGCGCTAGCCTCTGTCAGTTCATAATACTCTTCATGCATAATGTGGTCTTCCACATTACTTACTTGAACTGGTCTAAATGTACCCAGACCTACATGCAAAGTAAGGGGCACAATAGCCACTCCCGATTGTTCGATTGTAGCTAACAACTCTGGCGTAAAATGCAATCCAGCAGTGGGGGCAGCAACGGATCCAGAGTGTTTAGAATACACGGTTTGATACCGCCGGGGATCCTGAATTTTCTCGTGAATATAAGGGGGTAATGGTGTTTCTCCTAGTTGTTCAAGGACTTCTTCAAATTCGCCTTTGAAGGAAAATTCCACAAGACGCCCTCCGCTTGAAGTTACATCCAACACTTTGCAGGATAATAATGAGGAGAATACAATCTCGGCCCCAACCCGCGCCTTCTTGCCAGGCTTCACCAAAACTTCCCATTTGGAATCACCATAGGGACGCAACAAGAAAATCTCTACCATACCAGATCTGCCAGGATTCTGCCCATAGAGTCGCGCCGGAATCACTCTAGTATCATTGAGGACCAAGACATCAGAAGGTCTCAAATGCTCTAGAATATCCGGGAAGCTACGGTCCTCAATGTCCCCCGTATCTTTATGGACCACTAAGAGCCTAGAATGATCCCTGTGCTCCAAGGGTTTTTGCGCAATAAGTTCATTTGGTAATGCAAAATCAAAATCGTCCACTCTCATTGGTTAACTCAGAGGTCTCCTTTAACAGCTACAATGGAAAAATTCATATTATAAAGTCCCGTTGTTCTCCCTAGATCGCTGGCTTGTTTTGTCCATTGGGTTGGCGTCAACGCCGGTCTTACCGGTTCAGCATTGGCCAAGTGTGGGGTACGAACACGAGGACTCACTACTTCTTCTACTTCAGGTGGATCATTCATGGTCAACTTCGTATCGAAGCGTTGTGGAATCACTGGAGTCTCAGGCATTTGAATTGCAATATATCGGCTCGGTACGATCCCTGCGAGTTTTGCTTCCGTCTGCAGGGAGCGAGGAACTTGCCACACTCTTACCTGGGCTAACTTTGTCGTACTGAAGGCTTCTACGATGGCTTTCTCTAGTTCTACATGTTGCCCGTTTCTTCGATCCTTTAGTTCAACCAAGGTCGCGTTTTGCTCCTGCTGCGAGGCGATTGTCACAACCACCTGATTTTGTCCTTGTTTAATGTAGCCAAGTTTTTCAGCCTTGTCAGTGATTTCTGCTAGGGCAGGGCGTAAATCATGCCCCACCACATCAAGGCGGGATGCTAGATTCTGTCCATCACGGTTTAGCCCCTCAACAGATAGTACTTGTTGATCGGCGCTGATTTGCATTTCTAGACTTGGGTTAATATCAAGGGTAATAACGAAGGCAGGTGCAACAAAGGAAGGTGCTAAGTTCCCGGAAAGCAAAGGCCACGTCCCCACTAAAGCTAAGAATAATGTTGCAGCCAAGCCCATTTGCCAAGCACTCAAACGTTCTTTCTTGGGAGCATAGCGAATTTCTTGTCCCACCTGTACATGCTTCTTAAAAGGGACCTTAATAAACTCCCCCTGAGCGGTCATAACAATCACTTTATTCTTGGCAGCAATCTCCACAACAACCCCTCTATTTTTCACCTGGGTCCCTCCTTTTCACAGTGGTCGGTTTAGATACTCTTGTAAATGATAAAAATCTCCAATTAAAACTAGGCTGAGCGTTATTATGTACTTTCTCTGCCGCTCTAGAGTCTTACGACTGACTTGCACTCTTTCTTCTAGTTCTTTTAATGGCAACGACTTCTTGCTTGTAAGATGAGACAGTAATGTTGGTTCACTCACTAAAGTCTTAGCCACTTGCAAAGCCCTATCCCTCGCATCTTGATGCTTAGGTGAGATTTTAACTAACTCTGCAAAACGAATGCCATAATGACTTAGGAGCTGATCCAGGCGGAAGATCTCTTCGCGTCTCTCTTCAGTCTCTTCTTGAATCTGTAACACGGCATGGGCTTCCTTAGATTCAATTCGTTGTATGACACTGTCTTCATGTTCGTCGTTTTCAAAACTAGACAGTGGAATTTCATCGTTCTTTTTTGATTGACGTCTAAAGTAGTCAACCATACGACGTTTAATGACGATTTCGGAAAAACTGAGAAAGGATGCTCCGCCATCCCGATTATAGGAGTCGATGGCTTCGTTGAAAGCAATCATGGCGATGCTCGCTTCATCGTCTCTGCCTAAGACTAAGTACTTACGGCAAGAGCTAGAAGCAACCCTTAGAAAAAAAGGTCTATAATCGTGTATGAGTTGCTCCCGAGCAAGGGCATCGCCTTCTTGGGCTCTTGTTACTAGTTCGGTTAACTGACTTCGTTCATCTGGTTGAAAGGCAATTTGAGTAGTAATCATCCCTGAACCTCCCTTGACAAGTTTCGCCAGAATACTATTTAATATGAGGGTTACTCATAGCCAAATTCGCGGAGGGCGCCTGGCTTATTGCGCCAATCCTTCTTTACCTTTACCCACAAATTGAGGTATACCTTTACTCCTAGGAGTTTTTCTATTTGTTCCCGTGCACCTGAACCAACTTGCTTAAGCATATGACCTTGTTTACCGATAACGATTCCCTTTTGGCTCTCCCGCTCCACATAGATCGTAGCCCGAATGCGCATAAGGTTCTTTTTTACATCTTCTTTGATCTCATCCACATCTACTGCAATGGAGTGTGGTATTTCTTCTTGGGTTCGAGTCAATAGCTCTTCCCTAATAAATTCAGCAATCACAAAGCGTTCAGGATGATCCGTGATCCAATCTTCTGGATAATACTGAGGACCTTCCCCCAAACGATCCACAATAGCTTGTACGAGTTCAGGAAGGTTATTACCTTCTAATGCAGAAATTCCCAGCGTCAGACCAAATTCGCGTTTCTTCGCCACTTCGTTCAAAAAGGATTCTTGGTCCTCTGTCTTCACCTGATCCGCTTTATTGGCAACCAAAATGACCGGTCGAGTAACACCTGCTAACTCACCTAAAATGTGCTCCTCCACCGCTGTCCAGTGACCCATTTCCACAAGCCAGAGCACCAAATCCACATCCTCCAAGGCATGAAAGGTACTCTTTACCATATACTCTCCCAGCTTGTGCAGTGGTTTATGTAAGCCTGGGGTATCCAGAAAGACAATTTGCGCATCATCACGGGTTAAAACACACTGAATCGTATTACGCGTCGTCTGGGGCTTGTTTGATACAATGGCCACTTTATGGCCAATCAAAGCATTCAAAAGCGTGGATTTGCCGACATTTGGGCGGCCTACAACTGCAACAAAACCTGATCTATACGCCTCAGTCATTGGCCTTCACCTTCCAACAAAAGAGACTTAGACGTGAAAGCACCTGGCAAAAGTTCTTCAAAGGTTGTCTCCACCATTTCTCCTTTGATATTTCCTAGAAAAACAGGGGTCGCGGGGTCAAAGAACTCCGCCATCACTTGGCGGCAGACACCGCAAGGCGTGACAGGCTCTGGAGAGTCTGCTACCACAGCCAGTGCCGTGAACACCCTGGAACCTTCAGAAATCGCCTTAAAAATTGCGGTCCGTTCAGCGCAATTGGAAGGACTATAGGCTGCGTTTTCAATATTACATCCGGTAAAGACTCGCCCATCAGAATCTAGGAGAGCAGCTCCCACTTTATACTTTGAATAAGGAACATAGGCTTGTTCCCGAGCTTGTCTGGCTAAATTGAGAAGCTCCTTGCCTGTCATGAACTTCCACCTCTATTTCTACGTGAAGAATACGATATAACCGATAAACAGCGCAGTGAGGGCTGCCACTAAGACAGCACCTGCAGAAATGTTCTTAATGATACCTGCCAAGGGATGATAGTCCTTGGTAATTAGGTTGACCACTTCTTCCATCGCGGTATTCATAAGCTCCGCAACAAACATAATACCAATGGCTAGAATAAGGATCAATAATTCTAAGCGAGAAACAGCGAGAACCTTTGCCAGAACAATCACCAAAAGGCCAAGGAAGATGTGGATCCGCATATTTCTTTCAGAACGCACCACATGAGAAATTCCCTTCAGAGCATCTCTAAAACTGTCTTGAATCCGTCGATGCTTCACCTTTAATCTCTCCTTAAATCAAGCTCTCCTAAAACCCTTTCTTCCATTTCACGCATCTTACTTTGGTCTTCTGGGCTTTCGTGGTCATAACCGAGGAGATGGAAAAATCCATGAATGGCAAGGTACAAAACTTCCCTTTGAACACTATGACCGAAGTCTTCCGCCTGTTCCTTGGCGCGTTCTAAGGAAATAACAATATCCCCTAGAATTCTAGGTATACCCTCTAAGTCTCCAAGTTCCCCATCATCATCTTGAGGAAAGGACAGTACATCCGTTGGGGAATCTATGCCTCGATACTCCCTATTAAGTAGCTGAATGCTTGCATTATCCACAAAGGATACACTAACCTCGAGCAAACCCTGCAAATTTTCTATCGTAGACCCAATCTTAAAACCATTGGTAATCAGCTTTTCATAACCACTGATATCCACGTTCTCTAGTTCATTGTTTATCAGAACTTCCATTCTTGGCCTTCTTCCCCTCAATTTCTTCCTTGGTAATCTGCTCGGGATATTCTACCCGTGAGTGGTACATACCCATGATTACTTTGACAAAGGAGTTGGCGATTTTATCCATATCCTGGAATGTCAAATCGCTTTCATCAAGTTCACCTGAGTTCAAACGGTCCTTAATAATTTTTCGCACTAATCCCTCTATTTTGCCTGGATTGGGTTTGGAAATAGAACGTACAGCAGCCTCAGTTGCATCAGCCAACGAGACAATGGCAACTTCCTTACCATGGGGTTTGGGCCCAGGATAACGAAAATCTCTTTCTTCCACTGAATCTCCCTCACTAGATTCACTGGCCCGGTGATAGAAAAAGCGCACCAAATCGGTTCCGTGATGTTGCCCAATAAACTGGGTGACAACGTTGGGCAGTTTAAACTCACTGGCAAGCTCCAGTCCATCCTTTACATGGGAAGTAATAATTAGTGTAGACAGAGATGGGGCCATCTTATCATGAGGATTATCCATCCCCACCTGATTCTCGACGAAAAAGTAGGGACGCTTGAGTTTTCCAATATCATGATAATGCGAACCAACCCGGGCCAAGAGTCCATCAGCTCCGATGGCCTCAGCAGCAGCCTCAGCAAGGTTGCCCACCAAGATACTATGGTGATACGTACCCGGAGCCTCTAACATCAAGCGCCTTAGCAGGGGATGATTGGGATTAGAGAGTTCTAATAGGCGGATTGGAGACGTGATTTTAAAGAGACTCTCCAAGTAAGGTAAGGCACCAATCGTAACAATGGAGGCAAAGACGCCGGCCAAGAGTCCTAAATAACTAAGAAGAATCAAATCTGTACTTTGTCCAACGAGCCCCAGAGCTATCATAAGGAAGAAGTTGACTCCTCCCACGATAAAGCCTGCCCTCATCACGTCTGTTCTTTGGCTCACTCTAGAGATACTTAGCACTGCAGCTAAGCCCCCAACCAAAGTAATCAGGGTAATTGTCCAGTTCATTTCATGGATGAGTCCCAGCAAGACAGCGATAACAACGGTGGAGATACTAGCTACACGAGCATCAATGAGTAAAGTCAAAAGTAACCCGACCAAGGCGGAAGGATTAAGATAAGGAGCCCCTGGCCAATTAATCAAGCTAAACAATCTTCCGATAAAAAACATGGCTACAAGTACCGAGCCCACTAGGGCCAAGAGAGTATTATTCTTAAGTAGCTCGGGGCGATTTTGGTATAAGAAAATGCCTAGAAGAGCCATCATGGCAAGGACTAATAGAGTCATACCCACCAAAACACCATAAGCCCGACCAGTCTTGATCAAACCCACATCCTGCAAGACTGAAACATGTTCGCTTCTCACCACATCGCCCTTGCGGACAATGATTTCTCCCTGCATGATACGGACAGGCTCAACCGAGTTCATGGCTTCTTGGCGAGCCTGATTCACTTTTTCCGTATCTAATACCAAATTGGGCTGAATCAGCTGTCGACCCATGATCGTAGCGGCGTGGGCTGGTTCGCCACGGAGGTTACTTGCTTCTACCGTAGCCTCAAAAGAGTCCCTCGCATCTCTGAGACCATCCTCACTAATTCTTTCTTCCATTGTGGTTAAAACCAGATTACTAGTGGTTTGGGCAAATTGATCAAACTCTGGAAAGGACAAGCTGACAACTGCTTCGAGAGTGTTCTTAGGAATCTCCATTTTCCAGTCGCGAATCAAACGGCGATCGATTTCTGAAACTGAGAGCACATCAGGAACCGTCTCAAAACCCGAGTCTTCAACTGGCTCCGGTGCAATTCCCGAACGTAAGAGATTCAGGATACCGGTGAGGTTTTCTTCAACACGCAAGACAATGGCTGGGTTCATCAGATAATAACTAGGATCCTCGTTCACCTCTAAGACCTTGTGCCTAGAAGCCTCTTCCCTAAGACGCTCTGTCTCAGCTGTGTTCACTGCAGTGCTAGGTGCAGCCAGGTCCTTTCTGGCCACTTGCCCGACTTCAACATCTACACCTTGAGGCAAAGCATTAAAAAACAAAATGACCAGGAAAAGTGCGGTAATAAACGCACCTAATAACCACTGTCGAAATGTGGTTTCTTGAAGGATTTTCTGCCATTGTTTGGAACGATTCTTAGGCTTGCGTTTCACAGTGTTCCTCCTAGGATTTGGACTTGTCATAAGCGTCATAGGCTTTAATAATTCGTTGTACCAAGGGGTGACGAACCACATCACTTTCATGCAGATAGCAGAAGCCTATGCCCTCCACGCCCTTGAGGACCTTCTGAATCTGAATGAGACCAGAAGTCTTGCCCCGTGGCAAGTCTACTTGTGTAATGTCGCCTGTTATCACAGCCTTCGAACCAAAGCCTAGGCGAGTTAGGAACATCTTCATTTGTTCCGGTGTACAATTCTGAGCTTCATCAAGAATAATGAAGCTATCATCTAAAGTCCGACCCCTCATATAGGCTAAAGGAGCGATCTCAATTATGCCCTTCTCACGATATTTTAAATAGGTTTCTTGTCCTAAAATATCATAGAGGGCATCATACAAAGGTCGTAAGTATGGGTCCACCTTGTCCTGCAAATCACCGGGTAAGAATCCTAAGTGCTCGCCTGCTTCAACCGCTGGACGCGTTAGGATGAGCCGTTCTACTTCTTTCTTTTTCAAGCTAGCAATAGCTTCAGCCATGGCCAAGTAGGTTTTCCCGGTTCCGGCAGGTCCAATTCCAAAGACTATATCGTTTTTCGCGATTGTTCCGATATAACGCCTTTGACCAGAGGTCTTTGGCCGAATTATTTTTCCTCGATGAGTAGCTACCACAACGCCTGAACTAAGCTCGTTAAGGACAGTAGTATCGCCATTTTCGCTGAGAGTGATGGCGTAATATACATCATGGGTCGTTAAGGTAGTTCCTAAACCAGCCATATTGTTCAATGCCCTTTTAGTTTTTTTCACGGCATCATCAGAACCGCTAATTAATAGTTCTAGACCCCGAGGCACAATTTTAACGCCAAAAGCAGCCTCCACTAAACGCAAGTTTTCGTCTCTCTTGCCGCTTATGGCTTGAGCTTGTTCATTATCTCTAAGGCGTAACATCTGACTCAATGCAT
>WPCH01098950.1_pt1 | contig 15225 bp, 14 predicted proteins | sample 5399881 | NCBI WGS metagenome assembly WPCH01 (sample SAMN12869468, study PRJNA574797) | sludge metagenome | isolation source: wastewater treatment of pH5 | place: China:Beijing | collected 2019-05-20
ATATCTATAATCAAGCCATGAAATTAGGTTTATTAGAAGTAGCGCCTCCAATTACAACTAACGCTGCTTTAATCGGTATTCTGAACGCATACGTAAATCAAGCGCTCAGTACCTTGAATCTCGTCAATACGACGATGTTAAAACACTCTCAACAAATGTATCTAGATGTGTTAAATACAACTGTCGGTAAGATGCTCGCGGGCATTATAACGCAACAACAAGCCGTTAGACAGACTATCGCACAATGGTCTGATAAAGGTATTCCGGGTTTTGTTGATAAGTCAGGGAGAAAATGGAGTGCAGAAGCCTATGTAAATATGGTATGTCGCTCAACTAGCAATAACGTAGCTAATGAAATGCAAGATGAACGCATGAAAGATTACGGTGTTGATTTAGTCGAAACAAGCAGTCATATGGGGGCTAGACCTAAATGTGATCCATATCAGGGCCGTATATTCTCTATGAGTGGTAAAAGCAAGAAGTATCCTGCATGGTCCACAACTTCTTATGGGGATCCTGCTGGAATACTTGGCGTTAACTGCCGGCATATTAAATATCCTTATATTCCTGGCATGTCAACGAAAAGGAATGAGCCTCAAGATTACGCCGAGAATGACCGCGTATACAAAGAGAGTCAGAGACAACGCTCTCTTGAAAGGGACATCAAAAAGGCGAAACGTGAAGTTATGTTATTAGAAGAGCTTGGCGATACAGAGGGAGTTAAATTAGCAAAACAAAAAGTGTCGCAGCGTCAAGCAGCCATGAGGGACTTTATTAAAGCTACCGGACGCAGAAGAAGACCTGAAAGAGAGAAAATATATACAGTATAGGAGTGTTTCTTATGAAAAATAAATATCGCTTACGTTTAACAAATATGCAGTATTTTAACGATTTAACACCACCTGCACCGGAAGGAGGTGACTCAAGTGTAACACCGCCAGTAAATCCAGTTACTCCACCTGCTGCACCGCCAGTAGTTGAACCTCCTGCTCCTGTGACATTTACACAAGAACAGTTGGATGCAGCGAAAGAGGAGCAACAAGCAGCGTTTTTAAAACAATTAGGAGTAGAAAATGTCGATCAATTGACGCAGACACTTACTGATTGGAAAGCGCACCAAGAAACACTTAAAACTGATCAGGAGAAGCAGCAAGAGCAGCTTACTAATTATCAGAATCAAGTGAAAGAGCAAGAAAGCGCGTTGTTCAATCTTCAAGCTGAAAATGCTGCGATTAAGTCAGGTATTACAGAAGAAAAAAACTTAAACGCAGTTATTACTCTAGCGAAAACGAAGGTTAGCGATGATATAGATATTACAAAAGCTATCGAAATGGTAGTTGAAGAGTTTCCTCACTTTAAAGGTGTAGTGGAACAAACACCGCCAGATAACAGCAAACCGAAACCGACTTTTTCTAGTGGTCAACATCAACAAACAACGTTGACGGAGTCAGATAAGTGGTTCCAAGCTTTCGGAGTCGAAAAGAAATAGGTCTTAATGAGTCATCTTTATAGATGGCTATTTATTTTGCCAAAAATCATTTAAAACAAGGAGAGATTTATTAATGGCTAACTTAAATTACGCTACACAATATCAAGAAGTACTTGTTCAAAAATTCGCGCAAGGATTAGCTTTCGGCGCTTTATATAACACACCTAACAACTCTATCGTAAAATGGACTGGTCCTAAAACACTTCAAATCCCACGTATCAAAGTTGGCGGATATACTGATGTTAACCGTGACGTTGTTGGTAACACTACTCGTCGTGTTGATAATTCTTTCGAACCAAAAACTTTAGGGCATGACCGCGAATTCCGTACATTAGTTGATCCGGTTGATGTTGATGAAACAAACATGGCTGTAACAATTGCTAACATTACTCGTGTATTCAACGACGAAGAGGCTGTTCCAGAGCATGACAAGTATATGGCTTCTAAATTATACGCGGAATTCACTGGAGCAGGTAAAACGGCAGATAAAACTGTTCTTACTCCTGAAAGCTTCCTAGAAGTATTTGATCAAATGATGTTAGAGATGGATGAAGCTGAGGTTCCACAGACAGGACGTCTACTTTATATTACTCCTGCTGTTAAAAAAATCGCGAAAGCAGCTAAAGATTTACAACGTCAATTTGATATTGGCGGAACTGCGGAGAAAGCTGTTAACCGTGGTGTGTACTCTCTAGATGATGTGACAATCGTTACTGTACCATCTACACGCATGAAAACAGCTTATAACTTCACAAACGGCGCTGTACCTGATGCGACTGCAAAACAAATTAATATGATTTTAATTCACCCACTAGCTATGGTTGCTCCACAGCAATATGAATTTGTTAGCTTAGACCAACCAAGCGCAACAACTGGTGGTAAATACCTTTACTACGAGCGCAAATATTGGGATGTATTCATCTTAGGTGCTAAAGTAGACGGCGTTAAATTCAATATTACTTCTGCATAAGAGAGGCTTTTATAGCTTCTCTTTTTCTCTTATATAAGAAAGGAATGATGTAATTGAGTAACACGGTAAAAGTTAAACGATTAAATAAAGTATTGAATATTGATAAAGACTTCTTGCCTAGCTATCTGAATGACGGTTTCGACCAAATTAACGACGAAGGCAAAATTATTAAACGTGCCACTGGCGGCCGTAACATTTCGGTACAAGAGTACAATCAAGCACTTGATAAAATCGATGCGTTAGAGGCAGAAGTTGCAGAGTTGAGAGCACCTAAAACAACTGCTAAGAAGTAGGTGAATGTATGCCTTATATAACTGTTGATTATTACAGAAATGAATACGAAGGGACTCCTATTACTGATGATACGATGCTGAAACGGATGATCAAAAGAGCCTCTGATGTAATTGATCAAATGATTCATTACAAATTAGAAGGTGTTGATTTTGATTTAGTAGCTCCATTCATTAAGAAACAAGTAATGAAAGCTGCTGCTGCTCAGACTGAATTCATCGCGCTATATGGAGAGACTTCTTCAAATGTAATGGTTGAAACACCTGTTATGCAGGTTGGGAAGTTTCGGTACGGATTATTAAGAGGTGGTAAATCTGAAGGTGGGACGACTATCGATCCTAGCTTTTCTCATGGGGCAATCAAGTTCCTAGAGCCTACAGGTTTACTTTACAGCGGGGTGGGGACGCAATGATTAATCTTATCCCTATCCCGATGCACCTGCTAATCCATACCGTTGAATACCATGAGTACATTGGAGAGGATGACGTTTGGGGTGGTGGATCTGCTTCATACGCTAAACCTATCATTATCGAAAGAGTGCGAGTGCAACCAAATGAAAAGGTGTATAACGCCACAACGGGTGATAGTGTGACATTCCAATCTATTCTATTCCATGACTCTATCAACTCATCTCATCCTAATCAGATTTTCAAAGAAAAGTCCAAGATTGTATGGAATGGGAAGGAAATGTTTATTAAAGAAGTTGAACCGCTTTATACAACAAATCCTGATAGACCACACCATACGGAGTTGTACCTACGATGATTAGGGTTAATGTACAAGTTGATACAGCACAAATAGAGTCAAATGTTATGAGAGCTACTGAAAAAGCACAATTTGCATTGGATGAACAAGTACTGAAGGATAGCAATTTCTATGCTCCGGAAGATACTACAGAGTTAAAGCGCTCAGGAGTCAGATTCAGCAGACCTGGTGAAGGACATGTCGGATGGGATACGCCATATGCAAGGCGTTTGTACTACAATCCGCAATATAACTTTTCTAAAGAAGTGAACCCTAACGCTCAAGGAACATGGTTCGAAGTAGCTAAGGCTGCTCATTTAGTCGATTGGAAAAGAATCACAGAACGAACAATGAAAGATAATTTGTAGGTGGTCACATGAAATGGCTAGTAGAAAGCGTGATCAAGCATTTAAATAAAGTTTTACCTCCGAATATTGTTTACGCACCTATCAAAGCAAATGTGTTAGACGTGGGAACGAACAATGAACCAAGAAAGAGTATAGCTTTACGGATTATCCCATCTGCTTCTGGTCAACAGTATTTCGAAGGTGAAACAACCCGCAAACAATTTCAAATACTCGTTAAGAGTCCTGACGGCTTAGAAGCAATGTCTAGCATTGAAGCTATTGCGGACGAGCTTCACAACCTCCATATGCGTAGTTTTTGTAGTATAGATGATTCATATAATCTCATCACGATGGAAAAGTATGTGGAGCCTAATTGGGTCGATAAAACAGAGGCGAACGAGCAAATATATACCGCAATTTTTAGTGTGGAATTAGAAAGAGGAGGTAATTGATTTGGGAAAAAATCAAGGCTTTTTATTGAATCATGGATATAAGTTTGAAATTAATACGGCAACTACTCCGGAAGTACCGGCATGGGAACGAATTGCTGCAGGTATTACATCTGTAGATCCTGATAACAACGAAGAATCAGAAGAAACGTATTACTACGATGGTGGTGGTGCCGCTGAACGTGATATCACAGGGTTTATGTTGTCATATGGATTTGAAGGGCATCGAAATTACGGAGATAAAGCGCAGGATTATATTTTCAGCAAAACTCACAAAGTAGGACCTGAACGAAAAACTGAATTCAGAGTAACCGAACCGAACGGGGATATATGGGAAGGTAAAGCAACTATTTCTGAAATCAAAGCGCCAGGTGGAGATGCAAATTCTAAAGGTGAAATTGAATTTACAATCAGTTTTGATGGAGTTCCTAAATTTACAAAAGCTGTACCAGCTAAATAAAGATTAAAAAGAGTCGTAAATTTACGGCTCTTTTTCTATTTAACTAAAAAGGAGAATGAGCGACTATGACACAATTTAAATTTGATTTTGAAAAGACATATAAAGAGGTAGATGTTGCAGGGAAATTATTCAAAGTAGAATTTAATGATGATGCTTTAAACAAATATCAAAAAGCGTTAAAACAATTTAAAAAAGGAACAGATGAACTACAATCAATGATTCCTGATTTTGAAGCAGCTTCTGATAAAGAAATCGATGCATTAACAGAAAAACAAAAAGATTTAACGAAACAAGTTGTGGAGACTTTCTTAGGAGAAGGAACATTCGAAGATCTGTATGAAATCGCTGGAAGAGCGGTTGCTAATCTATTGAATCTTGTACACTACTTAAATGATATCTATGTTGAAGAATCAATGAAAACTGCGGAAAAATCACAGTCTAAATACTTAGCTAACCTAAAAAAGTAAGGTGATCAGTAATGTTCAAACTTACTGACAGAAACAGAGATGTGTATCATTGGGCAGGAGTTGACATCGAGTTAAACCTGTCTTTTGATAATATCTTGAAAATTATGGAGCTATTTGACGATGAGAAAATTAGTGCGCGAGCGAAGCCGAATATTGCGTTATTGATGCTTATTGTTAATCATAAGCTTCTTGATCAGCTTAATTGGCAAGGAAAAGAGAAACTTATCATTGATATCTTCAAAGATAAGTTAAATATTGATTTGACGTCGGATAAGAAGACGGGAGAAATGACAGAAGCGCTAGGTAATACAGAAAACGAAGTGGTTCCTGACATTCCAATCGTTAACTTCACACTAGATGCAGATATGATATTTGCGTCTTTTCTATTTGATTACAATATCAATTTATTCGAGCAACAAGGAAAACTACAATGGAGCGAGTTTCTAGCTCTGTTTAATAACCTGTCTGAAAAGACGCCTATGAAAATAGCAATTCATTATCGGACCTGCGAAATCCCTAAGAAAGATAAACATAATGCCGACGAACGTAAGCGGATAAAAAAAATGAAAGAACGTTACGAATTGCCGGAAGCCAAAGCGATTAGGGAGGAAATGGAGTACAAAGCGTATCTGAAACGATTAGAGGCGCAAAAAAGGCAGGTGGAACAGTATGGCTGATGGTCGCGTTAATATAGATACCCGTCTTGAAACGAGTAACATTCGTAGGGATGTACAACGTGTTAATGCTGAATTAAATCGTATTGGAAATAACATGGGTCGAACAGCTCAAGGGATGCGTAACGAAATGGGCCGAGGGATGCAAGGAATGGTTGGCGACTCGGAATATTATGCTAGACAGTACCGCCGCGCTTATGGAAACGAGATAGGCGGTCTTATGGGTGACATTGGCAGTTCATATCGTTATATGTCTGCTGAAGCTAGGGGCATGATGGAAGAAATGAGACAAGGATTCCACGCTCAGAAAATGGCAATGATTCCTTTTAAAGAAGACCAAATCAAAGCGACTTATGGATTTTATCAAATGGCTCAGGCTTCAAAGGACTTTCAAGGTACAAACCAAGCATTCATAAATCAAGCTAACGATATAGGAAAGGCAATGAAAGCCTCACAAGACGCGCAAATTAACGCTAATAGACTAGCAATGATGGGAATGCTTCAAACTATCGGGGCTATGAATGCGATGTCTTCTGCAGCATCTAAAACAACTAAGAACTTGGATCAAATGAAAAACCCGTTATACAATACCGCTAGACCTGCTCTGGCTTTAGTAGATAGTTTGGATAGGGTGGCTCGTAGTGGTTCTGCCGCTCAGATCGCTCTTGAATTACACGGACCACAAGCGAGCATGAAAACCCTAACGGATGAAGCGATGAGGCTTAATACTGTTATGATGGGGATGCCTTTCGTTGCGATTGGTGTCGGGATGTCTGTTCTATTCATGTATGGAGCTTTACACAAAGCTAACATGGAAATGAACCCTAAATACGCAGAAGCGTTTAATGAGATGATGGAGAAACTAACAAAAGCTCTAGAACCAATGAGACAAGCTTTCGCTGCTGTTGCAATTCCTATCTTCAACTTTGTTACGAAACTAGCAGAATTAACTATAGCATTCAATGAAGCGCACCCTGTTATGGCAAAATTTATTCAAGGTACTATTATGCTAGTCCCTGCATTAATGGCACTTATGTTACCTTTAGCACTCGGTGTTGGATATTTCAGAGGATTGAGAGCGATTCTATTCGCATTACGGCCTATTATAATGCCGGTTGTGACTGCGTTCGCTACAATGTCAACTCCTGTATGGATATTAGCGGCAGCTATAGCAGGGTTAACGGTAGGATTCACCCATTTTTATAAAACGAATGAGAAATTCAAGGGATTTGTAGACGGGACTATTAAAAGTATTAAAGATTTCGGGAGTGCGCTTGTTAAAAATACATCTGAATTAATCCAAAGTGCTTACAAATCAGATATGGTTCAGAATAGCATAAAAGCCCTGCAAACGGGATTTGCTACAGCAGGTAAGAAATCTTTAGAGTTCGGTTCCAATATGGCTAGTTTGGGGAAATATCTTTACTACACAGCTTTAGATGGCGATCATCTCAACGATTGGATTACGCATCTACCTGAATCTTGGCAAGGTGCTGTAATGGCTACTGGACAAGCTGTATCGACGATAAGAGGTCATATTATTTCATTATTCGGCGCTACAATGCAATTAGGGAAAGATTTGACGCAGTTAGGTAGCTATTTAATAAATGTGGCCCTAACAGGAAATATCTTTTCTGACGCGTTAAATGCTTTACCGCCAAGTGTACAAGGATTAGCGAATTCAATCGCTCCAGCCGTGTTGGCAGTTAACTCATTTGGACAATCAATTGTAGCTTTAGGGAAGTATTTTTACTTTGCTGCTTTAGATGGAGATAGCCTGAATGATTGGATTACTCATCTTCCTGTCAGTTGGCAGAATGCAGCTATGGCAGTAGGAAATGTTATTGCAACAATGTCAGAGTCATTTACATCATTATTTGGTCCGCTTGATCAAGTAGGATATACATTCTTAAATTTCGGAAGATATATTCTTTCTGTCGTATCTACAGGAAGTTTAATGAATGGTTGGTTAAATCTTATGCCTGTAGGATTTCAAACGGCAGGTGTTCTAATAGGTAATGCAATTCTAACTATCAAAACAGCTATTTCTAGTTTAGTAGAGGCTGTTAAATTGGCTCTAGGTGGAGATACCTCTCAACTCGGACAAATCTTCATGACAATCATGCCTACACTGATAGGAATGCTACTCGGCGGGTTACCTGCATTACTAATTACGGCATCCCATTTCCTTCCTACAATCGTGAACGGTATCAATTTGATGTTACCACTTTTAACTACGACAATAACAAACATGATTACTGGAATCGTAACGATTCTTACAACTTACCTGCCGCAATTCCTAGAGCAAGGTATCAAAATATTGACATTTTTAATAAATGGAGTTGTGCAAGTTTTGCCTGTTGTGGTGACTACGCTCGTGCAAGTATCCGTTGAATTGGTGAATTCTCTCGTTAACACAATTGGAACTTTATTACCTTTAATTTTAGATGCAGGAATCAAAATTTTGATGGCGATAATCGACGGGATTATACAAAATTTGCCTCAAATTATAAACGCGGCTTTGCAAATGATAACCACGTTAGCGAATGCGATAGCAGTTTTACTACCCCAAATCATTGAGGCGGGAATAAAAATTCTAATGGCTTTAATAGATGGAATTTTAAAGATTTTACCAAATTTGATCCAAACAGCCGTAATGCTGATAACTAAAGTTTGCGAGATGTTAATTCAGAATCTTCCGAAAATAATCGATGCAGGGATGAAAATTTTGACAGCGCTAATCGAAGGGATTTTAAAAATTCTCCCTCAATTGATCGAAATGGGGATTCAATTGATTGTTCAACTGGTTAACATTCTGATGCAAAATATGCCTAAAATTTGGGCTGCTGGGATGAAAATTCTACAAGAATTGATTAGGGGGATTATTCAGATTCTCCCTCAATTATTAGATACAGCGCTAAAACTTATTGTTGAAATAGCAAGGGTTTTAATTGCTAATTTACCTAAAATTTGGAATGCTGGTATGAGAATTCTCGCTGAACTTATCAAGGGTATTATCTCTCTAGTAGGAGAGCTAGGAAGTACAATTAAAAATAACGTAATAAAGAGTATGACTGATCAACTAAATAATGCCAAAGATACATTCTTCAATGCAGGTAAGGGCTTAATGGAAATGCTTAAAAAAGGTTTAATTAGTATGAAAGATAGTGTTTTAGGTACAATGTCTGATATCGCAGGGAAAGTACGTGATTTCCTACCGTTTTCTCCTGCAAAAACAGGACCATTAAGTGATTTGGATCATTTAGACTTTGGCGGTCCAATCTCCGATAGTATAAAACTAGCTTTTCCAAAAGTGAGTGGATTAATGAATGAGTTGTTAGACCTTCCAGATATTAATGCAGTTGCAAATGTAAAGAGTAGTAGCGGTGGTTCTCCAGAAAGAGATAACAGTGCTAGTAGGATCTTAAATAACGATTCATTAAGTGGGAATAATTCTCCCACTTATTTAATTATGGACAAGAAAGTCGTTGGTGAATTGTTAGCTACAGATATAAAAGATATTAATGATCGAAATGCTATTAGGTTGGCTAAGTTTTCTTAAGAGAGGGGGTACACATACTGGGTAATTCAAGTTTTACATTTAATAATATTCGTAAAGATTATATTTATTTATTGATGGGTTTTAATCGTCCAGTGTTAGCTCCTGTTCGGAGAGAATTGTTAAAGGTACCTCATCGACCAGGGGGATATTTATTAAATACAGTAACAGAGGAACGTCAAATTGATGTTCCTTTTGTTATTAAAGCGAAGAATCAGAGTGATTTACAAAAAATCAAAGAAGATTTAGCAAATTGGCTAATGACAGATCAACCGTGTGAATTAGTTTTTGATGATGAACCGGATAGAACATATTTAGCAGTATTAGATGGAAGTGTTGACCTTGATGAGTTGGTGTTTAGAGGGAAAGGAACTCTTACATTTATTTGTCCGATGCCTTATAAATTAGGAGCAACTAAAAAAAGCGAATTTGTTCAAAGTTGGTCTACTGAAACAACAGCATACTTAACGAATCAGGGAAGCGTAGAAGCTCCGCCAATAATTGAAATTGAGGTTAAAAAGCCATCAACGTTTTTAGATGTTTGGTTTGGAGAATATCCGAATAATCGCGATTATTTCCGTCTGGGTTATCCGCGAACTGTAGAGGAAACACCAGTACAAGCGCGCGAACGTGTGATGTGGGATGAAATGGGTTCACCTATAGGTTGGACTCCTGTTACTGGGCAAGTTGAAGAAATGAAGGGTACAGGTAGTTTCAAATCAAGAGACGGCCACGCGCTGTATTGTGAAAACTTCGGACAAGATAAAGGGTTCTATGGCGCAATAGCTAAGAAAAACATTCCGGGTGGACCATTACAAGATTTTGAGATGGAAGCAAGGATGACTTTACAGTCAAAAAACGTTGGTGAAATGGGACGTGTTGAAGTTCTTCTACTAGACGATGCAAGCAATATAGTAGCACGTATCAATATGAACGATCTATACGATAATGCTGAAATTACAAAAGCTTATATGAGAGTTGGGAACAGCGGAACGCCTAATAGTATTAAGAAATTAGTAGATACAAGCGGAGGGTACACGACTACGTTTAATAAGTTCCGAGGTCGCTTACGCATTGCTAGAAGAGGGAAACAATGGTCTGTTTATGTAGCTAAATTTAAAGATGGTACCGAAACAGATGATGCTTCTCTAGTCGAACAATGGCATGATGTAGATAATACACCGATGACAAACCGAAAAATTGCGCAAGTTATGATTGCGATTTGTAAATGGGATAACTGCACACCAGTTGATATCATGCAAATTGATGATTTGAAAATTTGGAAAGTAAATAAGGTTGATGAGAACGCAAGGTCATTTATCTATGATGTTGGCGACAAAATTGTCATTGATACGGAAAGAAGTCTCGTTACAATCAATGGTAAGAACGCTATAAATATAAAGGATATTTTCAGTGAATTTCCGACAATTATAAAGGGATATAACAGAATTGATATATCACCACCTGATGTGAAAGCGACAGTATCGTTTAGGGAGAGATATCTATGAGAAAGCCTAGCGGAACGCTTCATATTGCAGATTTCCAATCAGGTGAAATTATATCTGCTCTCCAATCAAGTGATTATTGGGACGATAAACGTCATTGGGAAATTAAGAACAATGTAGATATACTTGATTTCACTGTTTTCGATGGAACTGAACAAGCAGCAACATTAATGCAACAAAATTTAGTGCTAAAAGAAGTTAGTGGCGGGCGTATAGTCCCGTATGTAATCGATGATACAGCTAAAAGTTCAGATGGCCGTTCCCTTACGGTATATGCTTCTGCAGAATGGGTTTTATTAAAAAAGGCAGGGGTTATTAAACCGCAACGATTCGAATCGAAAACGGCACGCGAATTAACTTCTATTGCCTTAGCTGGAACGAAGTATGAAATAGGATTTATTGAGTATTCTGGTTTTCATACCATGACAATCGATGAGTTTATTGATCCGTTAAAATTTCTAAAGGACATTGCTGCTCTTTTTGATTTGGAAATTGTATTTCGAGTTGAAGTTATCGGTTCTCGAATTGTTGGCCGTTATGTAGATATGGTGCAAAGACAGGGAAAAGACACTGGTAAAGAGGTAACTTTAGGTAAAGATTTAAAAGGCATTGTCCGCAGAGAAAACTCGAGTAACATTTGTACGGCATTAGTTGGATTTGTAAGAGGGGAAAATGACAAATTAATAACGGTGGAGAGTATTAATAATGGTCTCCCTTATATTGTCGATAGTTCAGCCTTTCAGCGTTGGAATGAAAACGGTCAGCATAAATTTGGTTTTTATACACCTGAAACAGAAGATCAAAACATGACACCAGAGCGATTAATGGCACTGATGAAAATTGAATTTAAAAAACGGATGAATTCGACTGTTCAATATGAAGTCGATGCAATTGCACTTGATAAGATATTTGGATTATCACACGAGGAAGTTGCAGAAGGTGACATTATAAGGATTAAAGATACAGGGTTTACACCGGAATTGTATCTAATCGCTCGTGCTATCGCTGGTGATGAATCATTTACGAATCCGTCTGAAAATAAATATGTGTTTGGTGATTATATAGAGGTCATCGATACAAGAGAAGAAATGCTCAAGCTATACAATAAGATTCGAAATTCCCTATGGGATAAAGCAAGCAACGAAGCGTTGAAGCTACTAGAAAAGCAGGTAGAAGATACTTCAAGTGGTTTTAATGAAAGATTAATTGCTATGAAGACAAGTCTTGAGCAAACAGATGAATCAATACGTTTAAATGCCCAAGCTGTCAATCAGAAGATGGAAAAATTATCATCCACATTAGATGTTAACGCGAGAGAAATAAAGGCAAAAGTCAGGAAAGGCGATATTGCTTCCGAATTAAATATAACTCCGCAAAGTGTACTTATAAATTCAGAACTTATTGATCTGGTTGGTAAAGTAAAAGCCGAATGGTTAATTGCAGGATTACTTGAAGGTATGACCATCAAAACTAGTAACACTAAAGAACATATTCATATGCAGAATCAAGTGTTGAAGTTTGTTAATCAGGGTGTCCCTAAAATGATAATGGGGTTTGAGAATGAATACAACAGTAGCACTTTTAATCCTTACATTACATTCGGTCAGGGGGATGGGACTGGGCGGAATGTCGGTACCATTTATAAGGATGGCGGTGGACTTTATTTACGTTTTATAGATTTAAATGGTGCTGAAAGTAATATCCGCTTAACAGCACAAGGGAACATAGGCATCACAGCACAAACAAGTATGTGGCTTAATTCTAAGGGTTCTCTTGTTGTAGATGGTGAACATGGTGTTTCTATGAACCATGCAGGCAAAACCGTTGTAGAAGTGCAGCGTAATAATAGCGGCGATAATGATCTAACTTTGGGTGGAAATCACATGATACGTTCGTCCACAGCAAAGGGATACGATAAATTACTGCAAATAAAAAATGTATTCGGTAATGAATTTCGAGGGCTAGAAGTATCTGAGATAACCGCACATGGGGGAATTCGTTCAGATACAAACTTGTGGGCAGAACAAAATTCTTATGCCATAGAGCATATAAACAGATCGACAGAAAAAATTAAAGCATCTATACATGACCTTCCATTTTCTCCACTTGAAAAAATAAGAGGATTGAAAGTGAAAAAATATGTTCTGAAAAAGGATATGTATGATCTGTACCAAATGCGAATGAATAAACCGGCAGACCGCGTAGAACCTTACACAACAGCTGATATCGAAACGTATTACGGTTTAATTGCTGAAGAAACGGATGATATATTTACAACGCCCGAGAAGGATGGAATAAAAGATTATGCCACATTATCAATACTTACGGCAGCCGTTCAAGAATTAGATCAAAAGCATGATGCAGAAATCCAAGCATTAAAAGAAAGCCATCAAGCTGATATGGAAAGTATGAATACACGTGTGGAAGCCCTAGAAAAATTAGTTCAAAAATTAATTAGTTAAAACAGATGGAGCAGCAACGGCTGGTCTTTTTTATTTTGCATAAAGGAGTGATTCTATGACATTTAAGACCTATGAAATTAACGTAGATTTAGTACATGATACATCAACAACTTGTTCCAATCGCTTTTCTCAAAATGATAGAAACTCCGCTAAATTATTAGTAACAATAACAAATAAAGGTGCGGAGCTTGATTTAAGCCAAGCGAAATCGGTACGAATGTCATTTAAAAAGCCGGATGGAACTCGTGTATTCCAAAACGATTGCCAACCGATTAATGCAATGAAGGGAAAATATCAAATTGTATTAAAGACTCAAACTTTGACTTCAGTTGGTAATGTAATTGCACAGATCCATATTGAGGAAGAGGATAGAATCATTGATACACAAAAGTTCTTTTTTGTAGTAAATGATTCGTTGTCAAGTGATGAAGCGATTGAAAGTACAAATGAATTTACAATTATTCAAAAAGCAATTGAAGCAGGTAAGAAACTTGAGGGTGTAGATATTAACGGGATTATTGCAGCAGGGGAATTAGCGAAGGGAGCATTACCAAAAACGGGCGGAACGATGACAGGTCCTCTTGATATTGATAATAATATCATCATGAGACTCAAGGGAGAAACAGGTAAACGAGATTGGCTTGTCTTTAGGGACTCTGCTCATGATAGTGTCGTAATGGCTCCACGGTTAGCGGATAACTCTGACTGGGACTGGAGCAAGCAAATAGAGTTCAGACCCGATAATTTCATAGTTAATGGTCAGACAAATCTCGTGAAGAAAACAGGCAGTACGATGGAGGGTTGGCTAAGATTTCTTACTAACCAAGAACTACAATTTCACACGAGAGAAGGAAAATCTATAGTTGCTCAAGCTATAGATGGTGAGGGGAATTACTTTGCTTGGAATTCCCCTGCAAGTAGGTATTTGTGGTTTGTTAACGGCAAGACTGGCGAAACAATCGTACAAGCAGACAACCTCCTTTCTAAAAATGGTGGCGCGATGGCAGGTACAGTTACTTATACAAATGCTTTCTCTAGTGTGTATAAGTCAGACTCAGGGAAGAGAGCGTGGGTGCTTCATCATCCTGATAGCGATAGTTTACTTTTTGCCCCTGAGACTACACCCGATAGTGGTGTGTGGGACTGGGCTAAAGGAATTGAGTTTAAAGGTGATGGCACTATCAAGATGGCAAAAGACGGACGTGCTAATTTAGTCTTGACGGCGGATGCTACTGCTATTAATCCAATCGGATACCCTAACGTGGCAACTCGTAGAGGAAATACAGTTACTGTGAACTTAGCTGTAACTCGAAATGTTGGTTCTACTGGAAATATAGTAGCAACTCTACCAGTAGATATGCGACCAATAGATAACTTTTATAGGTACGTGTTATCTGAGGATGGCACTCCCGTCTATATGATGATACAACCCGATGGTGGAATTCGTATAGACGCGTCTGGTAAGAATATGTATATTTCAGAAACTTACGTAGTCGACTAAAAGGAGGAAATATCATGGCTAAATACTACGGTTATTGTTATGACGAAAACGGCAAGTTTACGGAGATGATTCCTATTGAAGAAAAACCGATTTACGAGAAGAGAACTTTCGAACGTGAAGAACATAAAGGAGTTGTCATAGAAGAAAAGTTATGTGAGTTACACCAAACTGATGAAGAAGGTAAATACGAATGTCCTAACTGCGTAATGCGTAGCGTGGAGTTTGTAAAGGTTAAAGTACCGTATGAAGAAGACGTCATTGTAGGGTATGAGCCTGACCTACCTCCTAACTGCACGCTAGAGGTTTG
>WPCH01233366.1_pt1 | contig 15216 bp, 19 predicted proteins | sample 5399881 | NCBI WGS metagenome assembly WPCH01 (sample SAMN12869468, study PRJNA574797) | sludge metagenome | isolation source: wastewater treatment of pH5 | place: China:Beijing | collected 2019-05-20
TCTCTTTGCCATCATTGGCCGCCACGCTGAAGTCTCCTTGCTCCGCTACATCAAATAGTTGTAGTTGAGTACCAGTTGGTTGGGCTTCCTCAAAAAGGGTTAACTGAGTGCCTCGGGCCTCAGATTCATCATCGGGAAATAGCGATGAGTAAGTAAAAGGTGTCCGACGCACCTTGCGGGGCTCATGCGGCACCCGATCCCAATGGCTGAAGGTGATGTCTTTCCCCTGCAGATTTTTGCGAGTCAGTGTATCTCCCTGCACAACATTAGCCCAAATGATTGTCTGGGCAGATTTATAGATGTCTGACTGTTCGGATATCTGGGTATTGAATACGTCTTCGTAGTAATCCGAGAATAAGTCCAGCATATTTTGTCTGGCGACCGAGAGATTGTCTTCCAAAAATTCGATGCCATAAATGCTGGATAACGCCCATAGGGCATACGGCCCCCATGTAGCTTCGCCATGATTGTTGGTGACAAATCTAAGTTTCATGTCCTGGATGGCAAGCAGAAAGGCACCTTCACCGGCACTTGGTTCGAGAAACGTAGCAAAGATGTCTACAGCTTTTTCCTGAATTCCCGGAATGGCCATCATCTTATCAATCACCCATTGCGGCGTAAAGACTTCGCCATGCTTGCGCACACGGTGTTTCGATTTAATTAACACCGGATTCTCTGTTATCTCTACTCTATCCGTGGTCTTGCTATTTTCCATTGCTCACCGCCCCCTCAGATCAGCTATGTGCCAACATTAGTAACTTCGTCAAGGGTAATAGACCGACTCTAGATTTGACGAATAGGGTTGACGCAAAACACGTTGTTATGTGGCGTTCCTTTGCGGTTCGTTACCATTACCTTCCGGTATAATCATGATGTACTTTGGGCATAATCATTTCTGTACTGTCTGCACACAGTGTGCATACTATGATATTATGGAGGTGAAAGGAGAATGACTATGTTATCCGAACTAAATTTTACTGAGGCGCGGAAGAGTTTTTCGTCATTGTATGATCAGGTTTTCAATACCTTTAAGCCGGCTGTGGTTACTAGGAAAGGATCCGAACAGGTCCTAGTTTTGCGCGTCGACCTGCAAAAATCCCTTTTATCGAATTTCTCTTTAAAGCCAGAGATCATTTCGGAAGATGATGGTTCAGTTACTCTATCCCTTGATCACCTCGAATTGTATGTAAATGGTGAAACTTTAGTAGAAGCGATAAATCTAATGACTGATGACTTGAAATTCTACGCAGAGGACTACATCGAACGTTCACAATTGTTTCTGCATGCCCCTAATCGCAGTTCCCACTTCCCCTACGTGCTACGGGTTTTACTCTGCAACAGTGATGAAGAAATTCGCTCTTTATTGGAGCTTGAATAATGTCACCGAGATTTCGGGACCTAAAGAAATACTGTGAAAAAGACGGCTGGGTAATGGTTCGCAATACTGATCATTGGTACTATGAGAAAATGTTAGCCAACGGTACTTTACTACGAACTAGGGTTAGCCATGCTGTTCATAAGGAAATTCCTACTAACATTTGGAGGTTAATCCTAAAAAGACAGTTGAAACTATCAGAAGATGACTTTTGGAACAACTTATAGCACTGTCATGTCACATAACGCCTGCGGGCTCATAGACAACGAGCCATCACCACGTAATTATCCCAAATAGCGAGTTACAAAACCGTGGTTGGAATTTCACATAACCCCTAATTCCCGAACTTCGCTCTATCCATCTCTTCGATAGTTCTGCGACCCTCGCCAATACTCCTTTTCCTAATAGACATTGGCGATATAGCGTTTGAGGTTGTCTAAAGAAATCGGAATAGCCTTGAGAGGATCTTCCATGCCTTCGAACTCAATGGATAAGACCCCTGAATAATTGACGCTTTTCATAATGTTCAACACCTGCACAATCGGAACGTCCCCATGACCCAAGATAGCCCCACGAAGATAGTTGCCTCCCCGGCTTAAGAACCAGCCGTGACCAGGACTGGGTTCATTGCCTGATTTGACGTGAAAATCCTTGGCGTGCACATGGAAGGTGTAAGGCATTAACCTCCCCACCGCTTTAGTGGGATCTTCGTCTACAACCAAGAAATTTCCCATATCCAAAAGCACGCCAAAGTTGGGGTGATCCACGCCATTAACAAGCTTCTCTACCCGCTCGCTGTCTTGGCAGAAGAAGCCGTGGTTTTCCACCATAGTCTTGATGCCAAGCTCAGCTCCGAACTCCGTTATGGCCCGGCATCCTTGAATCAAGATGGGCAGAGCATCGTCAAAGCCCTTGGCTCCCTGCTTTGTTTTTGGCCAGCCCCAAGTAGAATCATGGCGCATGCCTGGGACACCTAGGATCTTGGCTACCCGAACTTCGTCTTTGACACGCTCGATCTCGGCTGCTAAATCTCCACCTGAGCCACTGATAAAGTCGGCCCAAATGGTGTAGTTAACAACCTTGATACCCGTTTCGTCGCAGGCTGCCCGCACTTTAGGTGCGAAAGAAACAGCTGTCTCGTCCTCGGGGATATTAGGAAAACCCGCAAACTCAATGCCATCAAAACCCATCTCTTTAGCTTGTTTGATGATGGCAAAGATATCCTGAGAACTTTGATTATAACTATACGAGCTCACCCCGATTTGCATCCGGACCACAACATCACGCTCCATTCTATCACACTAAATAAGCCACGCCGGCACATACCAATTCTTCTTGTCAACTGGCAGTAGATCAGTGGCCATACAGAGAACTACGCCTGTTCCAATTTCAGTGGCATGGTTCAGTACACTAAAATGTTTGACCGCTGCCGAGCCAGGCGAAGCGGATTTTCTAATTTCGATGGGAAACAGTGTTCCATCATAGTAGAGCAACAGGTTGATCTCCGATTTTGCAAATCAAAAATGAAACACTGGTTGTCGGGATCGACATTGCTAAGAAAACCCAGTATGCTCGAGCCTTTGACAATAGGGGTCTCGAACTAGGAAAGCTGCTACGATTCGAAAATTCGGCGCAGGGTTTTGCGAACCTTGATGCTTGGCTACAAAAAATCATGCAGAAACATGAGATGACCGAGGTCATAGTAGGCTTTGAGCCTACTGGACATTACTGGTTTAACCTAGGAGATCACCTGGCTACTTGTGGTCATAAGCTGGCCATTGTTAATCCATTCCATGTCAAGTGCGCACGTGAACTGGATGACAATAGCCCCAGTAAAAGTGATCGCAAGGATCCAAAGACCATTGCTATGCTCGTGAAAGACGGTCGCTATCGCGATGTATACATTCCGGTCGGTGCCTACCAGCGAAGAAGGCTAGTCGGAGCCGTTTTGAAGATACATCAACAACAGTTTCACAAAAACATTCGAAAAAGGCACCGGCCATGGCTCCTCTTGCCAAAACTTCGGGGGTTTTCCATTTCAAGAGATGGGCACATAGACCTGTGTCTAAAAAATGTAGGAGAGGGGTTTTAACTGTGCGTTTGAGAACATTGTTGTGGTTTGATGACACTAGAATAGAAAGCCAACGTTTGGCGGTTGGCGCACTGATTCCTGCGTCCTTCGTGAGCTCGCTATAAATGAGTGGTTTTGCAGTGCGCGCTGCTACAGCGATCATAAAGTTGTAAAAAGACAGTTCATCGGCCACTTGCGTGAGATCTCTGATATTTCTTTGCAGATAAGTATTAACGTAAGAGGCAAAGAACATGTGAAACAATTGGGAGCCTGTTAGCCAAAACTCACCCTTCTGTTGAGAACGGTCAACATGCATTTTGATATAGGGAAGAATTTCGGGTGCATACTGGATTTCGTCAATGATAAGGGGAGGCGCATACCGCTGCATAAATAACCCAGGATCGCTTTTAGCCAAGAAACGTACATCTGGATCTTCTAGGGTGACATACGATCGTCCTTCTTCAGCTAAGTGCTGCAAAAGAGTTGTTTTTCCCACCTGCCTCGGGCCCGTTAAGAGTAAGACCGGAAAAGTCTTGGAGATTTGCATAATGGAGCTTTCCATCGCTCGATTGATGTACAGGACAAACACCTCGCTTTGCATCAAGATGATAGTCGATATTCCGACAAATATAAAGTCTGATCTTAGTTTAGAAGAAATCAATGCTGCTGTTAAGAACTGTACTTTGGCATATAAGTTTTGCAAAGTGGTATAATTATGGTATAATCATCCCACAAATGCGAAAGGAGGCAGGTATTATGTCACGTATAATCCCTATTAAAGACCTCAAGGACACCGTTGCTATTTCTCGCATGTGTAACGAGTCCACAGAGCCAATCTACATTACCAAGAACGGCTATGGAGATATGGTTATCATGAGTATGAAAATATACGAGGAAAAGATGCTAATGCTCGATGTATATGCTAAGTTGGCTGAAGCAGAGCACCAAATTCGTGACGGCAGGTTACTGAATGCTAGAGATGCTCTACAGGAGTTGAGAGCGAAATATGATGTATGAGATCACAGTCACCCGTCTCGCCAATGACGACTTGGATAGTATTGTGGCATACATCTTTCAAACCCTTGCAAACCCGGTAGCAGAAACTAATGTGTTTGATGCTATTAGCAAGTGCTATGATGCTTTATCTCGCACGCCGCTAATGTATGAGCAGTGTAACAATCCCAGATTAAAGGCACTTCACTACCGCAAGGCCATCATCGGCCGCTATGTCATGGTCTACAAAGTTGATGAGGAAAGAAAGAACGTGCATATCCTGCGTTTTTTCTACGGTCCAAGTGATTATGAAAAGTTGATCTAGAGAAACTAACTCATGAGGTGAAGCCTGCATCTCACTTCCATCTAGCATCGAGACTTTAGAAATCGAAGAAAGCAGGTAGTAGTGCTAGTTGAGACTTGGATGCCCCTCATTCGAAATATCGTTGAAAATCGTTCCGTAAAGAAAACTCTCACTGTTCCCGAGTGGCTCAACGACATGGCCGAAGCCAATAACGTCAATCTTTCTCACATTCTTCAAACAGCACTCAAAGATTACTTAAAAGTCGTTCATCGCGAATCGTAAGTGCCTTGCAATTACAAAAAGCGAGCTAAAACTACCTTCTGTTATCCTTCCGGTAGCCTAGCCCGCTTTTCTTGACCTTCGAATCAATCATCAACCATGCACCCTTTTACCCGCAAGAGTCCTTAGCTGACCTAGCCAACCTGTGTTCATTTCGGGTTCGGTCACCTGCTTCTTCTTGATCTGATTTTCCAACAGATACTCAAAGTAAGGGCTATTCTTCTCGGGGAAGGTCTGGGGTTCCCGGATCATCCTAAAGAAGAGTTCCCGATTCTCGACACGCCCAGGCTCTAAACCGCGCTCCCGAAAGAGCCTCGTTGCCACCTCGTAGCCTCTGGCAATCATCTGAGGGATGTACTCTACGTCAAAGGTGCCAATGTCATAGATCAAAGGATTAATCGTCATGATTCTGCTGCCAACTAAGGCCCGATCTTGCAAGCGATCTTGATACTGGGCCCGCATGATAATATCTAAAGACTGGCTAAAAATCTCTAGAGGACCATCTTGCAGCACTGTGTCCCTACGCATACCTGCATAACCTAAATTCACCCCCAGGACCCTGGTGGCTTCGCCGAGACGAACTACAATATTGATGGGATAGCCATCTCTCAGGGCACCATCCACATAACAATCTAGACTTTGGTCGTCTGAAAACTCTGCGGGAACAAACACCCCGGGAATACTAATACTCGCCCGGACCGCTTGGGGGATCGTGAGATCATCCCTTAAAGGGTATCCTGCACATTTACCCTCTCGATCCAAGGTAAGCTTTAGGGTTTTGTAATCGCAGAAGACAGTCTGCTGACCGCTATTGAGATTAACCGCCGGAATCAAGAGCTGACATTTCTTTAGATCCTGGAAATGCTTCACAGGCAGACTTTGCGCGATGATCTGCTCCAGTGAAGCCCCCCGCACGACACCTGTAAAGTGCTTAATATCTAGGGTCAAGAGGGATAAAATAGCTCCCCGCCAGTTCAAATCCACTATCTTCCCCTTAGCCCCGGTGTACTCTAAGAAAAGCTCCTCAAGTTGCCTGGCATTTAGGCCTGTGGCATAAAGGGCGGCCACGATCGAACCACCTGATGTCCCCACCACCACATCAGGCTCTAAGGCATATTCTTCAAGGGCTTTCAAGACCCCTACATGGGCGGCAGCCCGTACACTGCCTCCCGATAACGCAAGACCCAGCCTAGTTTTCAAGGTGATCCCCCTCAAATCTAGAGTATACAGATTTCGGGAAGCTTGGTATGATGGGCAAAGAAAGGATGATGATCATGCGTCGATACTTCATCAATGGCCTATTGATTTTGCTACCCGGTGTAATCACAGTGTATGTACTAATCTTCAGCCTGGTCACACTGGATAGCATTTCAGGAAACCTGATCACCCGGTTGGTAGGACGCTCTGTTCCTGGCGCAGGTTCGATTCTCACTATTCTGTCAATTTTTGTCACAGGGATGATTACTACAAATGTCATTGGGCGAAGGATTTTTAGCTGGGGAGAACGGATCTTTCGCAAGATCCCGATTCTAAGACATGTCTATCAAGGTGTGGAGCAAGTTACAAGAGCATTTTCGGGCTCTTATGATTTGTATCGCTCTGAATATTAGCGTAGAGGATGCCTTCAGAACTATCATCTCCGCGGGGATTATTGGACCAAGCGATAAAAACGAAAATGGCGCCTAAAGCGCGATTTTGAATACGTCAGGTTTAAAGAGTATGTTCACTTGATTCAGTGGCCAATAACGCCAAATCGCTCGGCCAACGATTAAATTGCGGGGCAAGAAACCCACCCGTCCAAAACGGCTATCTTCGCTGTTATTGCGATTATCACCTAAGACAAAATACGTGCCCTCGGGAACTGTCTGCGGAGAAAAACCAACGCGGGCAGGTTGTAAAGTGTAGTCTTCCGTAATGGACTGATCATTGACGTACACTACGCCTTGAATAATGGCAACCTTATCCCCTGGTAAACCAATTACCCGTTTGACAAATTGCTCAGTGGTGTCCGAAGGATTCTTGAAAACAATAATCTCACCCCGTGATGGTTCCACAAAACGATAAGAAATCTTATCCACCAAAAGCCGTTCACCATGGTGCAGGGTTGGCAACATAGAGTCTCCGTTCACTGTATAGGCTCTAGCGATAAAAATCATAATAAAAGCGGCAATGAGGACTGCTGAGCCCACTGTCTCTAGGAGTTCTCTGATTTGACTTTTCTGTTTTCTCACTACAGGTTTCAATAGGTTTACCCCCAAGAAGATCAACTGATTGCCTTCGCTACCAACGAAAGGTATTTCATAAGCAGTTCCACACTGGCAACAACAAATCCTGCCCATTTTTTCGTAGGCAGGATGGAAACGAAAGCCAGGTTATAGCCTCCAAAAGCAGGAGTGGCAGACTTCCTTATAGAGCCTAATGGATTCTTTGAAAAGCTTTTCATCACGAATGCGCAGAGCCTCATCAATTTGTCCCTTGAGAGTAATGGCCCATAGAACCAAATCAACTTGCTCCCGCACGAAAGCAGCATAACCTGCACCTAAATTTGGGGGAGGAATGGCTTCATTCGGCACCGCTATCCCCCCATACCAATCGGGAGTTTTTTCTTTAAAAACTAGCTGCACATGGAGAATTCCAGTAAAATCTTGCAAGATGTCCCAAGCCTTCAAGGGATCTTGAATAGGGACCTCCCTCGTTTGTTGCTTCTCTCGGCGTAAACCACCGTTTTCCAAGGTCAAGCGTTCAGACTCACTGCCCAGTTGCAGTTCAAAGGCAACTTCAGCCGTTCCCACCTGGGAGATAACCATGGTATTCGATAAATAATCCCGGGTTGTGACAAAGACTAGCTTTTCGAGCAAGGCTGGATTTAGGCAGATTTTTTCCAATAGACCTTTGCTGAGTTCGTGTTTAAGAGGAACCTCACAGAAGCGACGCAAAGCATATTCTTTGTGTATGATCATCTTGCCCCTCCTTGCTAAGAGCTGTAAAGCAGATCACTACACTATATGCGAATCTTGAGTAAGAATTCTCCCCCTCAATTCCTAGATCTGAACCGTCAATCCGTCATAGGCTAAGAAAACTCCTTCAGGCAAGAATTTGCTCATTGTTTCGTGCTCTAGCAAATGGGAAATATGCGTAAAATAGGTGCATCGCGCCCGAAGCTTGCTGGAGAGCAGCAATGCCTGCTCCACATGCATGTGGGTCGGGTGAGGCTCATGTCTGATTACGCCTAGAATCAAGACATCCAAATCTTGCAGCAAGTCCAAGGAAGCGGGTGGGATATAACTGCAATCTGTGACGTAGGCGAGTCCGCCGATGCGGTAGCCAAAAATGGGTAGTGCCCCATGAGATACTGGAATAGGCTGTACAAGCACATTTTGGACTCGAAAGGGCCCCTCAACAGTAACCGTCTCTACCTGAGGTTTTCCCCCGCCTTCTTGAGTTTTCCGGAAAACATAGGAAAAAACTTGCCTGAGTTCTTTTATGGTGGGCTCGTTCCCGTACACAGGGATGCTTCTGTTGGTGAATTTACTGAAGACCCTTAAATCGTCAAAACCAAAGACATGGTCGGCGTGGCAATGGGTATAGAGCACGCCGTCAACCTGCCGAATATTGGCCGCCAAGGCTTGTTGTCTAAATTCTGTGGCAGTATCGATTAACAGGCTCGTATCTTTTTCACGCACCCAAAGGGAGCTACGATTACGTTTATTCTTTGGGTCATCACTTCTACAGACGGCACAATCGCAGGTTATAACGGGCACGCCATGGGATGTACCCGTTCCCAAAAATGTAATCTCCATAATACCATCCTTTCCCTCCTTGACCGGAACCTTTGTTCTGTATTATAATTAATGCGAACAGATGTTCCTGGAGGCGTACTGCTTATGATCATCTACTGTGGCTTACGCCACTTTTATATTCGCCATTTCAATCCGCAGGTTGCGAACTTGCAACCTGATGCTTACTACATTTTAACACATAATATGGAGATCTGGGACTTCTCCCCCGAACTCAAAGATTATGGGGTATCCAGCCAAGGCAAGCCTCGAACCGTTTTACATCTGGATAAACCGGTATTCACCATCCCCATTGGCTTAAGCGATTTTACTGCATATGCCGAAGACTGGCATAGATTTGCGCGCCAATACACAGAGTATCTCGAAATTGAATATCCCCATGCTTGGTACTTGCGTTTCAAGCAACCCGCCATTTTTGAGCAATTCATCATCGATTTCAACAAAAAACTAGAATACGAAAAAGCAGGCGGCATATGGGGCGCAGGTCAAAGCAAGCTCGTGGCTAAACTGGCCGCGCATAACCGATCAGGACATAACCGCATTATTGCACCAGGGCAAACAAAAGATTTTATGCACCAGATCCCTCTGCGGCGTTTTCAATTGCCTGAAACGGAAACCTTAGAAAAACTAGGTCTAAAAACCCTTGGAGAATTGGGACGTATACCCACTGTAGAACTGAGCAACCACTTTGGGCAAAAAACCGCCGCCTTTCTGCAAAAGCTCGGATGCGGCGAAGATATTATTCCCTTTCAACCGCGACCAATCCAAGAATACAGCTGGGCTTTAGACCTAACTATCCTCGATGGCTTTCTAAGACCACTCGAATCCTTCGAATTCAAACCCTATCTCAAGCAAGGTATAGATAAACTCGCTTCCACCTTGAAGGACCAATATAAAGTGGCTGGCCAAGTCAAACTAGAAGGGTATCTAGCCCAGGGAACATATTTTGAGAACAAAAGGCAACTCAAACAAGCAACAGATGAACCAAAGATTTTACTGCGTACAGTTGAAAGTCTCTTACCTGAAGATCGTTTTGCTCAAATTGGAGTTGTACTAAGCAAATTAGAGGCATCTTCCTTAGCCCAATTAACCATGTTTTGGGAGCCCCAGGCTCCAAAACTAATGGACGAAGAACTTGCTGGGCTTGCCCATTTTGCCCACTATGCCCAAGTGGGTGTGGAGCTTCCGCGGCGAGAGCGCCTTTTAATGCTCTGGGAGGAGTGTTTTAGGTGAGCAAATTCATTAACCAGCCCATAGAATTGAAATACGCAGGGAACTTCCCCCTATCTTTTTCCTATGGGCAAGATTTTTCCATCAAGTATATTTCAAAACACTGGCGTGAAACCGGACAGTGGTGGACCGGTGAGCCTGAACTCTATGTTTATGAAGTAAGCACCAATCGCTGTCACTGCGAATTACATTTTTCGCCAGATACGGGGGAATGGGTTTTATATCGTTTGTCAGATTAAAGGGAGGGAGGTATTTTATGTTCGTCCATCTGCATGTCCACTCTCCCTATTCGTTTTTAGATGGAGCCTCCTCCTTGGAGGCTTTACTTAACCAGGCAGCCCAGTGGAATATGCCTGCTGTGGCCTTAACAGACCACAGTAATGTCAGTGGCGCGGTGGAGTTCCAAAAAATCGCCCTAAATCTGGGAATCAAGCCCATCCAAGGGGCGGAAATCACCACAGAAGACGGAACACACCTTACCCTTTTAGCAGAAAACAAAATGGGTTATCAGTCTTTATGCCGCCTTTTAACTGCAGGCTTCACCTACGGTTCTAGGCACCAGGCCCTAGTACCATGGCAAGCTCTGGCCAATAATAGCTCTGGATTGATTGCCCTCAGTGGTTGCCACCATTCCAGCGTAGCCCAAGCAGTTTTAGCCAAAGATTATGCACAGGCTAAGACAGAGCTTTTGCGCCTTGTGGAGATCTTTGGGAGCGATCAGGTCTATCTAGAGATGGTCCATAGCTATCTCCCCTTTACAAAACACCTCCTCAAAAAACTATTTGATCTCCACGAAGAACTTCATATCCCCCTTGTGGCAACGAACAATGTGCATTACTTGCGGAAAGAAGATTTTCGCATCCATGATCTTTTAGTCTGTACTCGTACCCAAACAAAACTTTGCGAGCTCAATGTGGAGCGTCCCTTGAACGGTGAAAACTACTTTACTTCACCCGAAGAGATGCAAGAGCGTTTTGCTCCCTTCCCTGATGCCATAAAAAATACGCTGGAAATTGCCCAGCGCTGTAGTGTGGCCTTGGATTTAAAGCGCAACCTTTTTCCTCGTTATTTCCCAAATCAAAAGCCTGAAAAGGCGGTTCATGTATTACGCGAGTTGACCTGGGAGGGAGCAATGCGCCGCTACCCAGCAATCTCCAATCCCCTTAAGGAACGTATTGAACATGAATTAAGCATCATCGAACAGCTTGGTGTAGCGGATTATTTTTTGGCCGTGTGGGATCTTGTAAAGTACGCCCAAAGAGAAAACATTCGCTACGCGGGCAGGGGTTCTGCAGCTGATTCGGTGGTGGTTTATTGTCTAGAAATCACCAATGTCGATTCCTTTGCTAGAGGACTCCTTTTCGAGCGTTTTTTAAGCTTGGAGCGGGCCCAAAAACCCGATATTGACATTGATTTTGATGCCCGTTATAGGGACCAAGTAGCCGACTACGTTTATAAGCGTTATGGTTCTGAACAGGTAGCTTCGGTTTGTACCTTTCAGACATATCACGCCCGATCCGCCTTACGTGATTTGGGAAAAGCTCTAGGATTTGCGCCTAGCGAATTACAACAATTGACCAAAAACATTACCAGTGTTCCGTCAGATGGCATTCGTTCTTTGCTACATAGACTCCCTGAGCTAAAAAACCATCCCCTGCATCAAGCGAAGTATGCCAGGCTCTTAGATTATTGCGCAGCTATCAATGGCTTTCCCAGGCAAATTGGTACACATTTAGGTGGCCTAGTAGTCAGCGGAGAACCTTTGACCTCCGTTACCCCACTGCAACCTTCCGCAAAAGGAGTTTTGATTACCCAATTTGATAAAAATACGATTGAAGATCTAGGTCTGATCAAAATTGACCTTCTTTCTTTGCGTACCCTATCTGCTGTTTCTAATACAGTGCAAGAGATTGGACCCAAGCTACAATATAACGAGATTCCCACTGACGATGGGGCAACCTTTGCCAGGCTGCAAAAAGGGGATACGGTAGGAATATTCCAATTAGAGAGTCCTGCCCAGCGAAGCTTACAATCTCGTTTGCAGGCAGATCGTTTCGAGGATATTGTAGCAAGTGTGGCACTGATCAGGCCAGGTCCCATCAAAGGTAATATGGTAGATCCCTTTATTGCCCGTCGCCATGGTCGCGAAGAAGTAACCTATATTCATCCCAAGTTAGAAGAAATCCTGGCCCCCACTTATGGTGTTGTCTTATACCAAGAACAGGTTATCGAGATTGCTACAGAGATTGCAGGATTTACTCCAGGCGAATCGGATCGCTTACGCAGGGTGATGACTAAGTTCCGCTCCCAAAAGGAGATGGAGCAAATTGGCGCGGATTTCATTACCAAGGCTATCGCCCGAGGTGTAGAAAAAGAAACGGCGGAAGTGATTTTTTCTTACATTCAAGGTTACGCGGGCTATGGATTCTGCGAGGCCCACGCAGCAGCCTTCGCCGATACAGCTTATCGCACCGCTTATCTCTTAGAGCATTACCCAGCCCAATTCTATGCCGCACTTCTAAATCAGCAACCCATGGGTTTTTATCCACCCAATACCCTCTGTGTACAAGCCCGAATCCGCGGAATCACAATTCTCCCCCTGCACATTAATGAGAGTGATGTGGAATTTACCGCGGGGGAAAACGCCATTCGTATTGGTTTGAAGCGGGTTAAAGGAATAGAGACTTCATTTCTTGACTCCATTGACTCTGCCCGAAGAGAGCGGTGTTTTTCCTCTGTGCAAGATTTTGTCTACCGCACGAATGTCAATAAAGATGTGGCTGAGAATTTAATCCTGGGGGGAGCATTTGACTGCTTTTTCACCAATCGCAGGGCCCTCCTCTGGAATTTACCGAAGCTTTATCAAAGCAAACAAGGGAGCCTTTTTTTGGAGGTTCCCACCGTAACTAATATCGTAGACTTTTCTCCCTTTGACCGCTGGCTTAAAGAGTATGCTGTACTCAGCCTCACGGCACGGGGGCATATTATGGACTTTTTCCGCCCTAAACTCCCCAAAGGGATACTTACCAGTGCCGACGCCTCTTTTCGCAAGGAGGGCACCCTGCAAGTTGCAGGACTTGTCATCCGTCCCCATCGACCACCTACGCGCAGTGGCAAGACCGTTGTCTTCTTGACCTTAGAGGATGAGTCAGGCCTGATCGACGTTACCATTTTTGAAGATGTGTATCGAAAATACGCCAAAATCATTTATGGCGAACCATTATTACTCGTGACCGGCGAGATCTCTAGGCGAGATTCTAACGAAAGGGCAAGCATTATTGCGACGCATATTCAAACTATACATTAGAAAAACTGCGGCGAGGTGACCTGCACGATACGTTCTTCATCTCCGGTCTCCAAATTCAAGTAGATTAGATAGTACTCCTCCTCATACTGCACGCCGAGCCTTCTCGTCAAGACATCTTCCTGTCTTTCATTTTGAATCATGGCCAGTTTCTGATCGAGAATCTCTACTCCCACCTGTACCTTGTCTTCTACATCCCAAGCAACCTCTTCACTAGGGACCACTATTTCGGACTGGGTTCTACTTTGAGCCATAAAAAAGGAGGTAGCCCAAAATCCTAGGATACTACCGTCACTCGTACTTACCTGAACTCGTAAAGGCTCACCATAGCGCAAAATGCCCTCTCTGGTTGGAACAAAGGTCAAGGTAGCCCGAGTTTGCAGTACCTGCACATCTGTGATATGTAAGGAGCCAAAGCCTCGCTCCTCCAAGAATTTCATCCCCTTCTTCACTACTTCTTCCAGACTGAGTTGAGCGCCACCCGCTTCCCTTTGTGTTATCGTCATCCACAGTACCATTCCTCCCCGCTGCGATACCTCAAGAACGTGGCGCACCTGATCATCAATGGCCTCCACAGTAAAAGAAGGAAGGCTACCCTTCGTCTCATTGGTAACCTGAAAATTCAAATCTTCCCGTCCGCTAAAAATACGAGCGATCTCCAGGGCTTGTTCCCGTTCAATCCCCTCTCCTTGTATTTCTCCCTGCCGTATAGGCAACTTGAACTCCTCCAGTCCATCATTGATGCCAGTCAGGGCCTGCATAAATTCGGGTACAAGCACTGCAGTTGAAAAGTACTCTTGCCAGGATACCCAGGGAAACTCTCGTTCCTTTTGAACAAGAAGCTGGCCTAACCCATGACTTACATAGCTAATCTGTTGGTATGTCTGGTCAAGGGAAGCAGAGTCTACTTCACCTTGGACATAAAGGTAGGTCTGTTCATACATATTGTTCAATAAATGGCAAATTCGTTCCAGGTGAATCTCGCCCAAGGGCAGTTCGCCCATATTACTTTGAGCCGCGTAAATTAAGCGGCGCAGATTTGCGGCAATGAGGTCACGTTGTTTACTGCTGACCGCTAGGCGGGCCCGGCCTAGTTCATTAGCTATTTCCCCAAAGTGGGTACCAAACTCGCCTAAGGCGCGGCGGTAGCTGACCTCCACTTGTCTTTGGTACATGCGATGCAGATAATATTGTCCACTGGCAAACCCCACTCCAAGCAGAGCAATGGCGAAGACTATGGCTATGAGTTTTCGTTTCAGTCCAACCGGCATATATTCCTCTCCTAACTCGCGAAAATGTGATCCCCGATTGTTTTGATCACCGCGCGACTCCGAATCCAGGTACTCCTGGTCTTGGAGGGATTATAGAAGTAAAGAGCACCCCCCGACGGATCTAAGCCGTTTAATGCGCAGTGCGCTGCCTGCATAGCGGTTTCATCAGCCGGCCTGTTTATTTGTCCATCGGCCACCACAGAGAAAGCTAGGGGCTCATAAATCACCCCAGGAATCGTGTTGGGAAACTCTGGATGGTTAACCCTGTTGAGAATCACAGCTGCTACCGCCACTTGACCATCATAGGGTTCTCCTTGTGCCTCTGCCCTGACTGCCCTCGCCAAAAGATCGAGATCGGACTCAGAGAAGGTTTGCCGCCAACTTTCAAGCATTTCTTGGCCCCCTTCCTGACCAGGGGGTGTTGGTTTGAGTCCCTTAGGGGTGAACGACTGCAAGGCTCCAACAATCACAATCAAGATGCCTAAGGGCAATAGCCATTTTACATATTTACCCACGATTTTTTCGCTCCTTTACCACTGCCCAAAGGCAGGATAACATCATCAGGACCAGAACCTATACTAGTGTTACCTTG
>WPCH01008825.1_pt1 | contig 15208 bp, 9 predicted proteins | sample 5399881 | NCBI WGS metagenome assembly WPCH01 (sample SAMN12869468, study PRJNA574797) | sludge metagenome | isolation source: wastewater treatment of pH5 | place: China:Beijing | collected 2019-05-20
AGGATGTGCTCGCGCGTCTGCGGCATCGGGCCGTCAGCGGCCGAGCACACCAGGATCGCGCCGTCCATCTGGGCAGCACCGGTAATCATGTTCTTGACGTAGTCGGCGTGGCCCGGGCAGTCAACGTGCGCGTAGTGGCGACCAGCGGTTTCGTACTCGACGTGCGCGGTGTTGATGGTGATGCCGCGCGCCTTCTCTTCGGGCGCCGCGTCGATCTGGTCATAGGCCTTCGCCTCACCACCGAACTTCTTCGACAGAATCGTGGTGATCGCAGCGGTCAGCGTGGTCTTGCCATGGTCAACGTGGCCAATCGTGCCAACGTTCACGTGCGGCTTGGTGCGTTCGAACTTACCCTTCGCCATGTTCGCGGGTCCTTATGTTGAAGTTACTGAAATTCTGAATTGCTGGAATTACTTGCGGCTGCTGATGACGGCCTCGGCCACACTCTTCGGTGCTTCAGCGTAGTGCTTGAACTCCATCGAGTAGGTCGCGCGACCCTGGGTCAGCGAGCGCAGCTGGGTAGCGTAACCGAACATCTCGGCCAGCGGCACCTCGGCCTTGATTTCCTTCATGCCACCCGGGATGTCATCCATACCCTGGACGATACCGCGGCGACCCGACAGGTCACCCATGACGTTGCCCATGTAGTCTTCCGGCGTCTCGACCACCACAGCCATCATCGGCTCGAGCAGCACGGGACTGGCCTTGCGCATCGCATCCTTGAACGCCATCGAGCCGGCCATCTTGAACGCGTTTTCGTTCGAGTCGACGTCGTGGTAGGAACCGAAGTGCAGCGTCACCTTGACATCAACGACCGGGAAGCCCGCCAGCACGCCACTGTTGAGGGTGTCCTGGATACCCTTGTCGACCGCCGGGATGTACTCACGCGGAACGACGCCACCCTTGACCGCATCGACGAACTCGTAGCCCTTGCCCTGCTCGGCCGGTTCAAGGTTGATGACGACGTGACCGTACTGACCACGACCGCCGGACTGCTTGACGAACTTGCCTTCGACGTCCATCGCAGCCTTGCGGATGGTCTCGCGGTAGGCAACCTGCGGCGCACCGACGTTCGCCTCGACGTTGAACTCGCGGCGCATGCGGTCGACGATGATCTCGAGGTGCAGCTCGCCCATGCCCGAGATGATGGTCTGACCCGACTCTTCGTCGGTACGGACGCGGAAGGACGGATCCTCGGCAGCCAGTCGACCGAGAGCCAGACCCATCTTTTCCTGGTCGCTCTTGGTCTTGGGCTCGACCGCAACGTGGATCACCGGATCCGGGAACACCATGCGCTCGAGGATGACCGGCGCCGAGAGGTCGCACAGGGTTTCGCCGGTCGTGACGTCCTTGAGGCCGACCACAGCGGCGATGTCGCCCGCGAGCACTTCCTTGATCTCTTCACGATCATTGGCGTGCATCTGCAGGATGCGGCCGATGCGCTCCTTCTTGCCCTTGACCGAGTTCAGCACCGTCGAACCCGACTCCAGCACGCCCGAGTAGACGCGAATGAAGGTGAGCTGGCCTACGAACGGGTCGGTCATCAGCTTGAACGCCAGCGCCGAGAACTTCTCGTCGTCCTTGGCGTAGCGCACCACTTCCTTCTCGTCGTCATCCACGCCAGCAACCGGCGGAATGTCGATCGGCGACGGCAGGTACTGGATGACCGCGTCAAGCATGCGCTGGACACCCTTGTTCTTGAACGCGGTGCCGCACAGCATCGGCTGGATCTCGCAGGCCAGGGTGCGCGCACGCAGACCCGCAATGACCTCCTCTTCGGAAAGCTCGCCTTCCTCGAGGTACTTGTTCATCAGGTCTTCGTTCGCTTCAGCAGCAGCCTCGACCATGTTGGCGCGCCACTCTTCCGCAGTCGCCACGACGTCAGCCGGGATCTCCTGGTAATCGAACTTCATACCCTGGGAGGCCTCGTCCCAGATGATCGCCTTCATCTTGAGCAGATCGACCACGCCCTTGAAGGAATCCTCGGCGCCGATCGGCACCACCACCGGAACCGGATTGGCCTTGAGACGGGTCTTCATCTGGTCGACGACCTTGAAGAAGTTGGCACCCGAACGGTCCATCTTGTTCACGAAGGCCAGACGCGGCACCTTGTACTTGGTCGCCTGGCGCCACACGGTCTCGGACTGCGGCTGCACGCCACCAACGGCGCAGTACACCATGCACGCACCGTCCAGAACGCGCATCGAGCGCTCGACTTCAATGGTGAAGTCCACGTGTCCCGGCGTATCGATGATGTTGAAGCGGTGCTCGGGATAGGAGTTATCCATACCCTTCCAGAAGCAGGTCACCGCCGCGGAGGTGATGGTGATGCCACGCTCTTGCTCCTGCACCATCCAGTCGGTGGTAGCTGCGCCATCATGCACTTCACCGAGCTTATGGCTCACGCCGGTGTAGAAGAGGATACGCTCGGTCGTAGTCGTCTTGCCGGCGTCGATGTGAGCGGAGATACCGATATTGCGGTAGCGCTCGATGGGAGTCTTGCGGGCCACGTTTTACCTGCCTTCTGTTATGCGCGCCTGTGACGCGATGAACGATTTCATGCGTTAGAAAACAATCGAGCCCTGTACAGGGCCCGAGTTACCGCCACCAACCAGGATCAGAAGCGGTAGTGCGAGAACGCCTTGTTGGCTTCGGCCATGCGGTGAACTTCTTCACGCTTCTTCATGGCGGAACCACGACCTTCGGCGGCCTCCAGCAGCTCACCGGCGAGGCGCTGAGCCATCGACTTCTCGGCACGCTTGCGCGCAGCTTCGCGCAACCAACGCATCGACAGCGCCATACGACGGGACGGACGCACTTCGACCGGCACCTGGTAGTTGGCACCACCGACGCGGCGGCTCTTGACTTCGACAACCGGCTTCACGTTCGCAACCGCGGTCGAGAACACCTCGAGCGGATCCTTGCCTGACTTGGAGGTGATGTGATCAAACGCACCATAGACGATGCGCTCAGCAACGGACTTCTTGCCCGACTGCATGATCACGTTGATGAACTTCGAGACATCCTGGTTTCCGAACTTCGGATCCGGCAGAACCTCGCGCTTGGGTACTTCACGACGACGCGGCATGACAACCTCTCGCTAAATTTCTTGGGCCAACAATCAGGCTTTCTTCGGGCGCTTGGCACCGTACTTCGAGCGCGACTGCTTACGATCCTTGACACCCTGAAGGTCGAGGGAGCCACGAACGATGTGATAGCGCACACCCGGCAAGTCCTTGACACGACCGCCACGGATCAGCACGACAGAGTGCTCCTGGAGGTTGTGACCTTCACCGCCGATGTACGAGATGACCTCGAAACCATTGGTGAGACGCACCTTGGCGACCTTACGAAGCGCCGAGTTCGGCTTCTTCGGGGTCGTGGTGTAGACGCGGGTGCAAACACCACGCTTTTGCGGGCAGGCCTCGAGCGCCGGGACCTTGCTCTTCGCAACTTCCATCTGGCGCGGCTTGCGGACAAGCTGATTGATTGTTGGCATAGCTTAAGAATTTCCCATAAGACCGCGGCAGCCCACCATGGGCCGCCGCGGGCGGATTATTCCGGCTGCGACTGACTACGATTGGTCAGTCCACAAAAAAGAGGCCGGATTTTAGTCCGAGGCAGACCGATAAGTCAACTAGCCTCGATGTCCTGCTGCGTTTCCACAACGGTTTCCGCCGGCGCCCACGCATGATCGGCACCCAGATCCATGCCCTGCTCCTGCGCCTTGCGACTGCGATGGTATGCAAGACCGGTACCTGCCGGGATCAGTCGACCGACGATGACGTTCTCCTTCAGGCCGCGCAGCTCGTCGCGCTTGCCCATGATCGCCGCTTCGGTCAGCACGCGCGTGGTTTCCTGGAAGGATGCCGCGGAGATGAACGAGTCGGTCGACAGCGACGCCTTGGTGATACCGAGGAGCACGTTCTCGTAGTGCGCCGGCAACTTGCCCTCGGCCTCGAGGCGATCGTTCTCGTCCAGAACCTCGGAACGCTCGACCTGCTCCTCGCGGATGAAACGGCTATCGCCCGGATCCGTGATGACCACGCGGCGCAGCATCTGGCGAACGATCACCTCGATGTGCTTGTCGTTGATCTTCACGCCCTGCAGTCGGTAAACGTCCTGCACCTCGTCGATGATGTAGCGCGCAAGTTCGTTGATGCCCTGCAGGCGAAGGATGTCGTGGGGATCCGCCGGACCGTCCACGATCAGCTCGCCCTTGTTCACCACCTGACCGTCGTGCACCATGAGGTGCTTGTCCTTCGGGATCAGGAACTCGTGCGAGGTGCCATCCGGCTCGGTGATGACCAGGCGCTGCTTGCCCTTGGTCTCCTTGCCGAAGGACACCGTGCCGGTGTACTCGGCGAGCATGCCGGCATCCTTGGGCGCACGGGCCTCGAAGAGTTCGGCAACGCGCGGCAGACCACCGGTGATGTCGCGGGTCTTTGCCGATTCCTGCGGAATACGGGCAAGAATGTCACCAACGTTGATCTGCTGGCCGTCCTTGACCGTGATCAGCGAGCCGACCTGGAAGGTGATCGCCACCGAATGCTCGGTCCCGGCGATCTTTACTTCTTCGCCATTGCTATCGAGCAGCTTCACCTGCGGGCGCACGCCCTTGGCGGTGCCGGTCGACGAACGCCGCTTGGAGTCGATGACCACCAGAGTCGACAGACCGGTGACCTCGTCGATCTGCTTGGCGACGGTCGCGCCTTCCTCGACGTTCTCGAACTTCACCGTACCGGCGTATTCGGTCACGATCGGGCGGGTGTGCGGGTCCCAGCTCGCCAGCTGCGTGCCGGCCTTGATCGCCTGGCCGTCGTCGACCAGCAGCAAGGCACCGTACGGCAGCTTGTGGCGTTCGCGCTCACGACCGAGGTCATCGGCCACGACCAGCTCGGCCGAACGCGCGATGACGATCTTCTCGCCCTTGGCGTTGGCGACGTAGCGCATGTTGCCGGCGAATCGGATCGAGCCGGCGGACTTGGCCTCCACCCCGCTGGCGGCTGCCGCTCGCGACGCCGCACCGCCGACGTGGAAGGTCCGCATCGTCAGCTGCGTGCCGGGCTCGCCGATCGACTGTGCGGCAATGACGCCGACCGCCTCGCCGGAGTTGACCATGCTGCCGCGACCGAGGTCGCGACCGTAGCACTTCGCGCACAGACCATAGCGGGTCTCGCAGGTCAGCGGCGTGCGCACCTTGACTTCATCGACGCCAAGGCTCTCGATCAGGTCGACTGCATCCTCGTCCAGCAGGCTGCCCGACTCGATCACCGTCTCCTGCGTCTCCGGATTCACCACGTCCTCGGCGCACACGCGGCCGAGGATGCGCTCGCGCAGGGGCTCGACCACCTCGCCACCCTCGATGAGGGCTTTCATGTTGAAGCCTTCGCGGGTGCCGCAGTCGTCCTCGATCACCACCAGATCCTGGGTCACATCGACCAGGCGGCGGGTAAGGTAACCCGAGTTCGCGGTCTTCAGCGCGGTATCGGCCAGACCCTTACGGGCGCCGTGCGTCGAGATGAAGTACTGCAGAACGTTGAGGCCTTCACGGAAGTTCGTCGTGATCGGCGTCTCGATGATCGAGCCGTCCGGCTTGGCCATCAGGCCGCGCATGCCGGCAAGCTGGCGGATCTGGGCAGCGGAACCACGAGCACCCGAGTCGGCCATCATGTAGATCGAGTTGAACGACTCCTGGCGGACGGTCTTGCCCTCGCGGTTGACCACCTCTTCGGAACCGAGCTGCTCCATCATCGCCTTGGCGACCTGGTCGCCACAACGGCCCCAGATATCCACGACCTTGTTGTAGCGCTCGCCATCGGTGACGAGGCCGGAGGTGTACTGCTGCGCAATCTCCTTCACCTCGGCCTCGGCGGCACGGATCAGGTCGTGCTTCGCGTTGGGCACAAGCATGTCCTTGACCGCGATCGACAGGCCGGCGCGGGTAGCCAGGCCGTAGCCGAACTGCATCAGCTTGTCGGCGAAGATCACGGTTGCACGCAGGCCGCAACGGCGGAACGAGGCGTTGATGAGCTTGGAGATCTCCTTCTTCTTGAGCGCCTTGTCGATCACGCTGAAGGGCAGACCCGCAGGCAGGATCTCGGACAGGATGGCGCGGCCGGCGGTCGTGTCGTGGCGAACGATCCGCTCGATGCGCTCACCGTTCGGGCCCAGGTCGGCCTCCTTCAGGCGCACCGTGATGCGCGCATGGAGCGCGATCTGGCCGGACTCGTAGGCACGCTTCACTTCCGACACGTCGGTGAAGATCATGCCCTCGCCCGGCACGTTCACGCCTTCGCGGGTCGCGTAGTACAGGCCCAGCACGATGTCCTGCGACGGCACGATGATCGGCTCGCCGTTGGCTGGCGACAGCACGTTGTTGGAGGCCAGCATCAGGGTGCGGGCTTCCATCTGTGCTTCCAGCGACAGCGGAACGTGGACGGCCATCTGGTCGCCGTCGAAGTCGGCGTTGAAGGCGACGCAGACGAGCGGGTGGAGCTGGATCGCCTTGCCTTCGATCAGTACCGGCTCGAAAGCCTGGATGCCGAGGCGGTGCAGCGTCGGAGCGCGGTTCAGCATGACCGGGTGCTCGCGGATCACCTCTTCGAGGATGTCCCACACCACCGGCTCCTGCGACTCCACCATCTTCTTGGCCTGCTTGATGGTCGTGGCCAGCCCCATCAGCTCGAGCTTGTTGAAGATGAAGGGCTTGAACAGCTCGAGCGCCATCAGCTTGGGCAGACCGCACTGATGCAGCTTGAGCTGCGGACCCACGGTAATCACCGAACGGCCGGAGTAGTCGACACGCTTGCCGAGCAGGTTCTGACGGAAGCGGCCGCCCTTGCCCTTGATCATGTCGGCCAGCGACTTGAGCGGACGCTTGTTGGCGCCGGTCATCGCCTTGCCGCGACGGCCGTTGTCGAGCAGCGAGTCGACCGACTCCTGCAGCATGCGCTTCTCGTTGCGCACGATGATGTCGGGCGCCTTGAGCTCGAGCAGACGCTTGAGACGGTTGTTACGGTTGATGACGCGACGATAGAGGTCGTTGAGGTCGGAGGTGGCGAAGCGACCACCGTCCAGCGGCACCAGCGGACGCAGGTCGGGGGGCAGCACCGGCAGCACCTCGAGCACCATCCACTCGGGCTTGATGCCGGACTGCTGGAAGGCCTCGAGCACCTTCAGGCGCTTCGAGAACTTCTTGATCTTGGCTTCCGAGTTGGTCGTCTCCAGGTCGCCGCGCAGCTTCTCGACCTCGAGGTTGATGTCCAGGCTGCGCAGCAGCGCGGCCACACCCTCGGCGCCCATCACGGCGTCGAACTCGTCACCGTACTCTTCGACCTTCGACAGGTAGTCGTCCTCGGTGAGCAGCTGACCGCGGTTGAGCGGGGTCATGCCAGGCTCGACGACGACGAAGGCCTCGAAGTAGAGCACGCGCTCGATGTCGCGCAGGGTCATGTCGAGCACCATGCCGAGACGGCTCGGCAGGCTCTTCAGGAACCAGATGTGGGCGACCGGCGAGGCCAGTTCGATGTGGCCCATGCGCTCACGGCGGACCTTGGACAAGGTCACTTCCACGCCGCACTTCTCGCAGATCACGCCACGGTGCTTGAGCCGCTTGTACTTGCCGCACAGGCACTCGTAGTCCTTGACCGGGCCAAAGATCTTGGCGCAGAACAGGCCGTCACGCTCCGGCTTGAACGTACGGTAGTTGATGGTCTCGGGTTTCTTGACTTCCCCATAGGACCAGGACCGGATCTTGTCCGGGGACGCGAGACCGATGGTGATCGCGTCGAACTCTTCCTCGTTCGGCAGGGTTTGCTTGAACAGGTCAGCGAGCAGGCTCTTCATTGTTCACTCCATCCGGGACGCAGCCGGCTCGACTGCGTCCCCGGGATTCAATCGCGGGCGGGTTGTTTGGTAAGGGATCAGCTGCGGTCGAGATCGATGTCGATCGCGAGCGAACGGATTTCCTTCACCAGCACGTTGAAGGACTCCGGCATGCCGGAATCGATCTTGTGCTCGCCCTTGACGATGTTTTCGTACACCTTGGTCCGGCCGGTCACGTCATCGGACTTGACCGTCAGCATTTCCTGCAGCGTGTAGGCCGCGCCGTAAGCTTCCAGCGCCCACACTTCCATCTCACCGAAGCGCTGGCCACCGAACTGCGCCTTGCCGCCCAGCGGCTGCTGGGTAACGAGCGAGTACGGACCGGTCGAACGTGCGTGCATCTTGTCGTCGACCAGGTGGTGCAGCTTGAGCACGTGCTTGTAGCCCACCGTCACCTTACGCTCGAAGGCTTCGCCGGTACGGCCGTCATACAGGGTGACCTGGCCACCGGTCGGCAGACCGGCGAGCTCGAGCATCTGGCGGATCTCTTCCTCCTTGGCGCCATCGAACACCGGCGTCGCGAAGGGCACACCCTTCTTCAGGTTGGTTGCGAGCTCACGCACGGCGCCGTCGTCGAGTTCGTCGAGCTGCTCGGGACGACCGCTGTCGTTGTAGATCTGCTCGAGGAAACCACGCAGCTCCGTCGCCGAGGCCTGCGCCTGCAGCATGCGGTCGATCTGCTGGCCAAGGCCCTTCGCTGCCCAACCCAGGTGGGTCTCGAGGATCTGGCCGATGTTCATCCGCGACGGCACGCCGAGCGGGTTGAGCACGATGTCCAGCGGAGTGCCGTCTTCCATGTACGGCATGTCCTCGACCGGAACGATCTTCGACACCACGCCCTTGTTACCGTGGCGGCCTGCCATCTTGTCGCCCGGCTGCAGGCGGCGCTTGACGGCCAGGTAGACCTTCACCATCTTCTGCACGCCCGGGGGCAGCTCATCGCCCTGGGTGAGCTTCTTCTTCTTGATCTCGAAGGCCTGCTCGAAGTCCTTGCGGGTGGTCTCGAGACCCTCGCGCACTGCTTCGAGCTGCACCGCCAGCGCCTCGTCGGCAAGGCGGATGTCGAACCAGTGATAGGGCTCGAGGCCATCGAGATAGGCGTCATTGAGCTCGCTGCCCTTGGCCAGTTTCTTCGGACCGCCATTGGCGACCTGACCGAGGATCATGCGGCGGATACGCGCGAAGGCGTCACGCTCGACGATGCGCATCTGGTCGGCGAGATCGGTCTTGAAGCTGCGCAGCTGGTCGTCGATGATCGACTGCGCGCGCTTGTCGCGCTCGATGCCCTCGCGGGTGAAGACCTGAACGTCGATCACGGTGCCGACCATGCCCGAGGGCACGCGCAGCGAGGTGTCCTTCACGTCGGACGCCTTCTCGCCGAAGATCGCGCGCAGCAGCTTCTCTTCCGGCGTCAGCTGGGTCTCGCCCTTGGGCGTGACCTTGCCGACCAGCACGTCACCGGCCTCGACCTCGGCGCCGATGTACACGATGCCTGATTCGTCCAGGCGCGACAGTTGCGCCTCGCCCAGCGACGCGATGTCGCGGGTGATCTCCTCGGGTCCGAGCTTGGTGTCACGAGCGACGACGGTGAGTTCCTCGACGTGAATCGAGGTGAAGCGGTCGTCGGCGACCACGCGCTCGGAGATGAGGATCGAGTCCTCGAAGTTATAGCCGTTCCAGGGCATGAAGCCGACCAGCATGTTCTGGCCGAGCGCGAGTTCGCCGAGGTCGGTCGATGCGCCGTCGGCGATCACATCGCCCTTGCCCAGCACATCGCCCACCTTCACCACCGGACGCTGGTTGATGTTGGTGTTCTGGTTGGAACGGGTGTACTTGATCATGTTGTAGATATCGACACCCACTTCACCCGGCAGGGTCTCGGCATCGTGAACGCGGATCACGATCCGGTTCGCATCGACATAATCCACCACGCCACCACGACGGGCCTGCACGGCGGTACCCGAGTCGACCGCAACACGGCGCTCGATACCGGTGCCGACCAGCGGCTTCTCCGGGCGCAGGCAGGGCACGGCCTGGCGCTGCATGTTGGCGCCCATCAGCGCGCGGTTCGCATCGTCGTGCTCGAGGAAGGGAATCAGCGACGCTGCCACCGACACGATCTGCCCCGGCGCCACGTCCATGTACTGCACCATGTCCGAGGTCGCAAGCAGGAACTCGCCCTTGTGGCGGCAGGACACGAGGTCGCCCGCCAGCATGCCGGCTTCGTCGATCTCGGCGTTCGCCTGCGCGATCACGTACTGGCCCTCCTCGATCGCCGACAGGAAATCGATCTGGTCCGTGACCTTGCCGTCGTTGACCTTGCGGTAGGGGGTCTCGAGGAAACCGTGGCGGTTGGTGCGCGCATACACGGCGAGCGAGTTGATCAGACCGATGTTCGGACCTTCCGGCGTCTCGATCGGGCACACGCGGCCATAGTGCGTCGGGTGCACGTCGCGCACCTCGAAGCCGGCGCGCTCGCGCGTCAGACCGCCGGGGCCGAGTGCGGAGACGCGACGCTTGTGCGTGATCTCGGACAGCGGGTTGGTCTGGTCCATGAACTGCGACAGCTGGCTGGAGCCGAAGAACTCCTTGATCGCCGCCGAAATCGGCTTGGCGTTGATCAGGTCGTGCGGCATCAGATTGTCGGACTCAGCTTGCGACAGGCGCTCCTTGACCGCACGCTCGACGCGCACGAGACCGGCGCGGAACTGGTTCTCGGCCAGCTCGCCCACCGAACGCACGCGGCGGTTGCCGAGGTGGTCGATGTCGTCGATTTCGCCACGGCCGTTACGCAGCTCGACCAGCACGCCGACCACCGCAAGGATGTCGTCGTTGGTGAGCACACCCGGGCCATCCTCGCCCTGCGCGCCAACGCGCTCGTAGAAGCGCTTGATCCAGCCCGGCGCCTTGTCGTCGATCTTCTCCGGGTAGGCGCGGCGATTGAACTTCATGCGGCCGACCGAGGACAGGTCGTAGCGCTCCTCGGCATAGAACAAGCCCTGGAACAGCCCCTCGACGGCGTCCTCGGTGGGCGGCTCGCCCGGGCGCATCATGCGGTAGATCGCAACCTTCGCAGCCCACTGGTCGGCGGTCTCGTCGATGCGCAGGGTCTGCGAAATGTAACCGCCGCGATCGAGATCATTGATGTAGAGCGTGCTCAGCGCCGTGACGCCAGCCAGGCGGAACTTGTCGAGCAGGTCCTCGGTGATCTCGTCATTGGCGCGCGCGAGCACCTCTCCGGTCTCCGGATCGGCGACGTTCGTGGACACGACGCGGCCAAGCAGGAAATCGTCCGGCACCGCCATCGTCCTGACGCCGGCCTGGTCGATCTCGCGAATGTGCTTGGAAGTGATGCGCTTGTCACGCGCGACGATGATCCGGCCATCGGCAGTGGTGATATCGAAACGGGCCACCTCGCCACGCAGGCGCTCGGCCACCAGCTCGAACTGAGCGCCCTCACCCTGCAGGTGGAAGGTATCGGTATCGTGGAAAGTGGCGAGAATCTCTTCGGGCGTCATGCCGATCGCCCGCAGCAGGATCGTCACCGGCATCTTGCGTCGACGGTCAACACGGAAGTACAGGAAGTCCTTCGGGTCGAACTCGAAGTCCAGCCACGATCCGCGGTAGGGAATGATGCGTGCCGAGAACAGCAGCTTGCCCGACGAGTGCGTCTTGCCGCGGTCGTGCTCGAAGAACACGCCGGGCGAGCGGTGCAGCTGGGAAACGATGACGCGTTCGGTACCGTTGATCACAAAGGAGCCGGTATCCGTCATGAGCGGGATCTCGCCCATGTAGACTTCCTGCTCCTTGACCTCCTTGATCGTCTCCTTGGGCGCCTCGCGATCCATGATCACCAGGCGCACGCGCGCGCGCAGCGGCGACGCGAAGGTCAGGCCGCGCTGCTGGCACTCGGTCACATCGAAGGCGGGCTCGCCGAGCATGTACTGCACATACTCGAGACGGGCGTTGCCGCTGTGGCTCGAGATCGGGAAGATCGACGTGAATGCGGCCTGCAGACCCTGGTTCCGCCGCACGTCGGGCGGCGTGTCGGCCTGCAGGAACTCGGCAAACGACTCGATCTGGGTGGCGAGCAGGAAAGGCGCATCGAGCACGGCCGCGCGCTTGGCGAAGCTCTTGCGGATACGTTTCTTTTCGGTGTAGGAATACGCCATGGATGCTCCGGCTAGAGGGCTAACATCGGAAAGACAGGACACAACGTTCGGCTGCTTCCTGCACGCTGCGGTATGACTGCACGCGTGCGCGGAGATTCGGCAAACGCTCTGGCCTGGCATCGTTGATCGCAGAATATTCCGCGATCTCGATTACAAAGCACGAAAGGGCCGGCACTCCGAAGAGTGCCAGCCCCGCTGGGTCATCGAGTATTACTTGATCTCGACCTTGGCGCCAGCTTCTTCCAGCTGCTTCTTCAGCGCTTCGGCGTCAGCCTTCGGAGCGCCTTCCTTCACGGTCTTCGGCGCGCCGTCGACCACATCCTTCGCTTCCTTCAGGCCCAGGCCGGTCGCAGCACGCACGACCTTGATGACCTCAACCTTCTTGGCGCCGGCTTCGAGCAGAACGACGTCGAATTCGGTCTTCTCTTCAACCGGGGCAGCGGCGGCGGCACCCGGGGCAGCGACGGCCAGCGAGGCAGCGGACACGCCGAACTTCTCTTCGAACGCCTTGACCAGGTCGTTCAGTTCCATCACGGTCATGCCGGCAACGGCTTCCAGGATGTCTTCTTTGCTGATTGCCATTTCAAATAACTCCAGAATCGATTTTTTTCAGAAAACTTTCGTAGCGGAACACACGACTCAAGCAGCGGCGCCTTCTTCCTCGCGCTTCTTGGCGAGGGCGGCCAGCGCGCCAGCAAAGCCGGAAACCGGCGCCTGCATGACACCCAGCAGCTTGGCGAGCAGCTCTTCGCGGCTCGGGATCGAAGCGAGCGCCTGCACACCGGCCTGGTCGAGCGTGTCGCCCGCATAGGAACCGGCCTTCAGGACGATCTTGTCGTTACCCTTGGCGAAATCGTTCAACACCTTCGCAGCAGCAACCGGATCTTGCGAGATGCCGTAGATCAACGGCCCGGTCAGCTGGTCGGCGAGGCCCTCGAACGGCGTGCCGGCAATGGCACGACGCACCAGGGTGTTCTTCAGCACGCGCAGGTAAACGCCAGATTCGCGGGCCTTTGCGCGCAGCACGGTGAGGTCACCCACCGCAATGCCGCGATACTCGGCCACCGCGATCGTCTGAGCGTTGGCCACTTGTGCCGACACCTCAGCCACTACGGCTTTCTTGTCATCGAGATTGAGACCCACAGGCCTTTCCTCCTTTCAAGTCCACACGCGGAACGCACATCGCGCTCCGCACCCACGGCGACCTGGATCAGGAGCACGGCCGGCTTGCCGGCCAAATCCTGTTCTGAGCACACCGTCTGCGCAGGCCATCTTCATGCTTAAGCGCGGCCTCTCGGCATACGCACCTGCGGTCTTTGACGATCCGCAACCGCCCACGGGCGGCAACGGCTCAAAGTTCTTGCGAGCGGCTGCACTCCGGTGCAGCCGCTCGCGGCAATCACGCAGCGGTGACGCTGGCCGTCTCGACACGCACGCCGGCACCCATGGTGCTCGACACGGCGATACGACGCAGGTAGACACCCTTGGCAGCAGCCGGCTTGGCCTTCACGAGCGCCTCAACGAATGCGGCAAGGTTCTGCTGCAGCGCTTCGACCTCGAAGGACGCACGACCGATGGTCGCGTGCACCAGGCCACCCTTGTCGGTACGGTACTGAACCTGACCGGCCTTGGCGTTCTTGACCGCCGTCGCCACGTCCATGGTGACGGTGCCAACCTTCGGGTTCGGCATCAGGCCACGCGGACCGAGGATCTGACCGAGCTGACCGACCACGCGCATGGCGTCGGGCGTCGCGATGCAGACGTCGAAGTCGAGGTTGCCCGCCTTGACCTGCTCGGCAAGATCGTCAAAACCGACGACTTCGGCACCGGCTGCGCGCGCAGCCTCGGCCTTGTCACCCTGGGCGAACACGGCGACGCGCACGCTCTTGCCGGTACCGGCGGGCAGCACGACCGAGCCGCGGACGACCTGGTCCGACTTACGTGCGTCGACACCGAGGTTCACGGCGATATCGATCGACTCGTCGAACTTGGCGGTTGCGCACTCCTTGACCAGACGCAGGGCGTCGGCCACCGGATAAGCCTGGTTGCGGTCAACCTTCGCGCGCAGCGCCTGAACTCGCTTGGACAGTTTCGCCATGATTACAGGCCCTCCACGGTGATGCCCATGCTGCGGGCGGAGCCGGCGATGGTGCGCACGGCAGCTTCGAGGTCGCCAGCGGTCAGATCGGGCTGTTTGGCCTTGGCAATCTCTTCAACCTGGGCGCGGGTCACCTTGCCCACCTTGTCGGTGTGCGGCTTCGGCGAGCCCTTCTGGATACCTGCAGCCTTCTTGATCAGGATCGTCGCCGGCGGCGTCTTCATGATGAAGGTGAAGGACTTGTCGGCGAAGGCAGTGATCACCACCGGAATCGGCAGACCGGGCTCCATGCCCTGGGTCTTGGCGTTGAACGCCTTGCAAAACTCCATGATGTTTACGCCATGCTGACCCAGAGCAGGACCAACGGGTGGCGAAGGGTTGGCCTGACCGGCCTTAACTTGCAGCTTGATATAGGCTTGAATTTTCTTAGCCATGATTTCTCCAAAATGGGTATAGCGCCAAACGGCTTCCCTTATTTACATCCCTGAGACAAAACAGCCGCCCTTCCCGGGGCGGCACATGATCAGACTTTCTCTACCTGGCTGAATTCCAGCTCGACCGGAGTGGCGCGACCAAAAATCGCAACAGCCACCTGCAGACGGCTTTTTTCATAATTGACTTCTTCAACCACGCCATTGAAGTCGGCAAACGGACCATCGACCACACGTACAGTCTCACCCGCTTCAAACAGTGTACGCGGCCTTGGCTTCTCGCCACTGTCGGCAACGCGACGCAACATGGCATCTGCCTCACGCTCACTGATTGGTGCCGGACGGTCAGGAGTTCCACCAATAAAGCCAAGAACACGCGGTGTATTCTTGATCAGGTGCCAGGCTGCCTCGCCCATTTCCACCTGCACAAAGACATAACCAGGGAAGAACTTGCGTTCGCTTTTGCGTTTCTGGCCAGCCTTCATTTCTACAACTTCTTCGACAGGAACCAGAATCTCGCCAAACTCTTCTTCCATGCCCGCATGCTTGATGCGTTCCTTGAGTGAACGCATGACCTGTTTTTCATAACCAGAATATGCGTGCACGACATACCAGCGTTT
>WPCH01094514.1_pt1 | contig 15174 bp, 20 predicted proteins | sample 5399881 | NCBI WGS metagenome assembly WPCH01 (sample SAMN12869468, study PRJNA574797) | sludge metagenome | isolation source: wastewater treatment of pH5 | place: China:Beijing | collected 2019-05-20
CTGGGAACCTGTAAATGAACTGGTCAAATATCTAGAAACGCTTTTTGAAGCTTCAGAGCTTGTAGGGTATGTGACAACATCTTGGGAGAAAGATGGCAAGCATCTCCCCAGCAAAGGCAACTGGGATAGAAGCGCCGGAGAGCTTATTCAAGCCCTCAATCAGTGTAAAGGTGACATTGGGTCTGTCTTAGGCGATTACAACCCGGAAGCGGGGGCCTGGATACGATTCAACCCACTTGATGGTAAGGGCGTGCGTAATGAGAATGTGACGGAGTTCAAATACGCCCTGGTGGAATCCGATAATATGCCCATTGATGAGCAACACGCGATTATCCGGGAGTTAGAGCTCCCGGTGGCGTGCCTCGTACATAGCGGGAAAAAGAGCTTGCACGCTATTGTCCGAGTTGATGCCAAAGACTATGACGAGTACCGCAAGCGGGTTGATTATCTCTATGATGTGTGCCAAAAAAATGGACTGAAAGTAGATAACCAAAATCGCAATCCCAGTAGACTTTCAAGAATGCCGGGAATCATGCGCAACGGTCACAAACAGTTCTTGGTAGACACAAACTTCGGAAAGCCATCCTGGAAAGAGTGGCAGGAGTGGATCGAAGCTGTAAATGATGATCTCCCGGAGCCAGAGAGTCTTGCTGGGGCCTGGGACAATCTCCCTGACTTGGCGCCTCCACTCATTCATAACGTACTTAGGCAAGGCCACAAGATGATGATAGCAGGTCCAAGTAAGGCAGGAAAGTCCTTTGCACTCATTGAGCTTTGCATCGCAATAGCCGAGGGTAAGCAGTGGCTGGGGTGGAACTGCGCACAAGGCCGGGTGATGTATGTAAACCTCGAACTAGACAGGGCCAGTTGTATGCACAGATTTAAGGACGTTTATACCCGGTTAGGGTGGCAACCAAACAATCTTGATAATGTAGACATTTGGAACCTAAGAGGCAAGTCAGCCCCCATGGATAAGCTAGCTCCAAAGTTGATCCGAAGAGCTGCTAAACAGAACTACATTGCTATTGTAATTGACCCCATCTACAAGGTAATCACTGGAGACGAAAACAGTGCTGATCAAATGGCGCATTTCACGAACCAATTCGACTTGGTCTGCCATGAGTTGGGTGCGGCAGTAATTTATTGCCACCACCACAGCAAGGGTCACCAGGGGCAGAAACGTTCTATGGATAGGGCTAGTGGCTCGGGAGTTTTTGCCCGAGACCCTGATGCGTTACTTGACCTCATAGAGCTTGAAGTTAATGATGATTTACGTAAGCAGCAAGAAAACGAAGTAACCTGCAAAGTAGTTGAGCAGTGGCTCCGAAAGCATGTAATAGATTGGGAAGACAAAGTCTCGCAAGATGATTTGTGCAGTGCTGGTGCCATGATGATACATGCCCAGGTTCTCTTAAAGCAAAAGCAATTCGAGTCCATGAACCTTGATATTTCTAAAGCCAAGAAGGCGTTAAGTTACAAGACAGCCTGGAGAGTTGAGGGTACACTACGAGAATTCCCGAAATTTGACCCAGTGAATCTTTGGTTTGAGTACCCAGTGCACCTTGTAGACGAAGACGACTTACTTAAGGGGCTGCAAGCAGAGGGCGAACAGGCTCCATGGAAGAAGAATCTACAGCCGAAAAAATCAGCGAAGGAACGGAAAAAAGACCGAAAAGTGGAGCTTGAAAATGCATTTGAAGCTTGCAATATCGATGAGGATGTCACTGTCGAATCTCTAGTTGACTACTTAGGTGTAAGCGATAAAACTGTCCGAAGACGAGTAAAAGAACATGGTGGATTCTACATCGAAGATGGGATTGTGGGCAAAAAAAGTACGTAAGGGACAGAGGACAGACAGACATTTCTCGGTTTTGTCCCTACACACGGACAAGGGACAGACAGACAAATTCCCGGTTTTGTCCGTAGGGACACAAGGACATTTCTCGACTTTGTCCCTGTCCCTAAGAGTGAGGGACAAGGACAGGACGTTCTCGAGTTTGTCCCGTAGGGACAGAGGGACAGACAACCTATACTAAAGTATAGAGTGTCCCTGACCCTCCGAGTCACGGGGTGAAGTAAGGCGGCTTAAGCTACCGCCGCCTAACCTTCCTTCCCCTGTCCGTGACAATATAAAATTTCAACGGCTTTTATAAGCTTTAGCTAAGGAATAGGAGGATGAAAATGTCAGGTGTACCAAATTCATTTTGCCCATTGATAAATGGCAAGTGCAAAAATCATATATGCAAATGGTATGTGAGAAATTTTATTGATGAGGAAGGCGCGGAATTTTGGGATTGTGTTGTTGTTGATGTTGCCCAGTCTCTAGAGTATTTAAGTCAGGAGGCTAAAAATGGAACCAACATTTGTTGAGTTGATTAAAAAAGAAAATGTCACCGATGAGGGTTTTTCAATAAATGAATCTTACAGACCAATCGCTCTGGCTTTACAAAAGAAGTTCGAGGAGCTGAAGGACGCACCTATAAAAAATATCCTGTTTGTGGACAACCTTAACAGCAAGAAAAAAGCTGGCAGTAAAGTGGTATTTGCTGAAATAGGCAAGATCCCCGGAAAGTGGCAGGATGTTCTGTATCAAACAACCGCCTTGTACTTTGAGTTCATGCTCACAGTTTACAGGGAAAATATCGCCAACATGAGCCGTGCCCAGATTGTAGCACTTATTTATCATGAGTTGCGACACATTAGACGAGACGAGTTTGGTAACAAAATCGTTGGCCATGACATCGAGGACTGGCACGAGATGCACTCGAAGCTTGGGCACAATTGGGCAACCACAATGGGTGACATTCCAGATCTCTTGAGTGACAGTGTGGACTGGAACAGCATAGAGGGTCCAGCGGCACTATTTACTTTCGACGGTAGCCCTCACGCCCTTAGGGTGGTGAAGTAGGTGACAAGTTTCTTTTTACCAATTGTGCCACCAACAAAAACCCACCAGATGAAAAAGGCAACGGTAATCAAAGGCAAACCAGTATTTTATGAACCAGCTGAACTCCAAGCGGTGCGGACCAAACTCATGGCTCACCTAGCAAAGCATATACCGGAAGAAAAATATACAGGTCCAGTGAGATTGACAACCAAGTGGTGTTATCCCATAACCGGCAAGAGACGTCATGGCCAGTATAAAACGACTCGTCCCGATACGGACAATATGATCAAACTACTCAAAGATGTCATGACTAAACTTGGCTACTGGACCGATGATAGCTTAGTGGCCAGTGAGATCACCGAGAAGTTTTGGGCAGACAAGCCTGGTATTTATATCAAGATCGAGGAGTTGGGATGATGGTTGATCCGAGACCTGACCTTAAATATGACAGCCCAGAGTGGACTAAGCTCCTGCAGTCCCTGGACAAGCATTCGCCATCTCGTGAGTTTGTAGGTGTAATGCACGGCTTTAGGTGTGCAGGGTTGAGGCTCCATCGTGGTGCTAAAGGTTATGTACTTAGGCCCGACTTTGACCCATCGTCTAAGTGGCGTACCAAAGAGGAGTATGAAAAAGATCGCAACGAGTGGCTAATGCCTTGGGCAGAGGATATCGTAAGGATATTACAGGCTCTGACACAAGAGCTTACAAAGGAGGCTTCATGATGAATACATGCATAGCATGTGGGAGGTATGTACCAGAGGGTAGGCAGATTTGCCCCAAATGTGAACGGACCGTAGATGAGTTAAAAGACAGTGGACACCGAAGAGAGTTTGATACCGGTGCAGTGCGAGACATGGCAAGTGGTAAGGGTAGGTATGATCTGATTCCTTGGGAAGCTATTCATGAGTTGGCGTTGCACTGCGAAGCAGGGGCCCTAAAGTACGGTGAAAGAAATTGTGAAAAGGGTATCCCTATATCCAGTCTTGTCGACTCGGCCTTCCGACACCTTAGCAAGTACATGCAAGGTGAGATAGATGAACCTCATCTTCGTGCTGCCGTGTGGAATATAGCCTACGCTATCTATCATGAGAAGAACAGCCCGGCCATGCAAGACATACCCACTAGGTTATAATGCTACTTCTAAGCAAGGAGGCGGGAGATATGCAAGAGGGGCATCATTGTCTTAAACGTATTAGGAGCATAAATAAGCAGATCGACTTGGTTAAGTGCCAGTTGAAAGAGATACAGACGCAAGTTGTACAAGATCGGGTAGACGCCTCGTCCCACTGCCATCCTTACACTCAATATAGCCTGATAATTAAAGGTGTAGAATACAACGACAGCCAGCGTATATTGAGGTATAAGCGACGCCTCGAGCGTTTGTTGGCAGAATTGATGGATGCTAGGGCTGATGTCATAGATTTCATAGGGGAAGTTGATGATCCAGAGCTGCACGACATTCTGGAGTTGAGATTTATTAAAGGTCAAACATATAACGAGATAGCTGCTAGTGTGCACTACTCTGATGAGAGTGTTCCTCGCAAAAGAGTGAATCGATTCTTCTCAAAATCAAAATGACCGGTTTTGTCCGATAAAAATGTGCTATATTGGTATCAAGAAAAGTGTGATTAATAAAGAGAGCCAGGCAAATTAATGCTTGGCTCTCAGTGACTCTACCCCTTGGGTGGATGTGGATCGTTGCCATGGCTGTTCTTTTGGCGAATTCGGCCATTCGTCCCATGAATCACAAGTTCAGACTGTTGATTCGCGGCAATTTCCCGGGCTATATTGATTGCTTCGGCTTGGGTATCGGTTCGCTTGGTGGCTCTTTCATTGCCTGCTCCCTTTACTTGCCAGCCACCATCAGGATGTGGAGTAACATGTTGATTCTTAGACATAGTCTTTGATCTCCCTTTTTTGTTAAATTTGGTTTCAAGGGATTGACGATCGAGCAAAGTATGATAAACTGAAGCCAATGCGCGGGTAAATCCCTTGACAAAGGAAACAGGCTTGGAAAGCTAATTACCAGTTAATATGTTGTTGCATTATGTCTTTGGGTATTGACCAAATTCCGTACCTTCCTTTACGGAGATCAATTATACCCATTGACTTGAGTTTTTTGTAAGCAGGCCCACTGCTCACGCTTATACTTTCCATGATTGGACGAGGACTACCGTAAAATAGCCCTGTTTCATCTGGCAAAATCTCAGCTGATTCAACCATTTGTTTTGCAACCTGTTCAGCGATTTGTTCAATATTCATATTGGCGTCACCTCCTTCCTGATGGAATGGATGTAATCGCGCCCCAATGCCTGTTTCCGCGCTCATTATATCAGCTATTACCAAACATGTCAAAGGGAACCACAAGATATTGTGGAGGGCAATTGTTCGCCGGCAACTAATAGTGTTTTTGTATACGTTTTAGTATGGAATTTTGGTATCAAATTACTTCTTAGACACCCGTAGGGGTGTTTTTTCTTGCCTTAAGCTAAATGCTTTAACGCCCTGGTGTTCCAATATAGTAAAGTGAGGTAAGGCATATTATTGGAACCGAATTAATGAATCGAGTTACTCAAGGTGACTGCCTTGAGGTAATGAAGCAGATCCCTGATAAAAGTATTGATATGATTCTTTGTGATTTGCCCTATGGAAAAACGATTTGCAAATGGGATTCAATCATTCCTTTTGCACCTTTGTGGGAGCAATATGAGCGAGTAATCAAGGACCATGGAGCGATTGTCCTTACCGCAAATCAACCGTTCACCACAAAGTTAATCAGTAGTAACCTAAAGCTATTTCGCTATTGTTGGATTTGGGACAAGTTACACCATTCCAATCCTTTGATTGCAAAGATCCAACCCTTGCGTGTCTACGAGGATATCTGTGTGTTTTATAAAAAGAAATGTACATACAACCCTCAAGGAGTTATCAAAGTAAATCTGGCGAAGAAGTCTCCCAAATCGAATACTTTCAGAACACCAAAACGGGAAAACTACATACAGGATCAAACGGGATATCCAACGAACATCCTTAGATTCCCGAAGGACACTAAGCACTATCACCCAACACAGAAGCCGGTGACCTTGTTCGAGTATTTGATTAAGACGTATACGAATGTCGGCGAAGTTGTTTTAGATAATTGCATAGGTAGCGGAACGACCGGAGTAGCAGCACTTAACACCGGTCGTTCTTTTATTGGAATTGAGAAGGACCCTGAGTTTGTTGAGATCGCTAGTCGAAGGATTGAGGAGTCATTTGATTCAAAAACACATAAATAGAGCTCGAACAGAGTGCTTGGAGAGAAAGTCAATTACCAGATCCGCTAGTTCCACCTCGGCCTAAAGTACTTGGTCGCAGGAGGTGGTCTTGATGTTTATAGTCTTAGGCCGGATGGCTACCTGGGTAATGAGCATCTCCCCTAGGGGATCGCTTCAGGGGGAGCCCAGCCCCTCCTCTCCCTTTCTTTGAGGCACTGTCCCGGAATTTTCCTATACGGTCTGTAACAAGGCGTTCGGGGCGTTACGGGTCCTTCTGGGGCTATGCAAAGCACGGGGGTCGGCGCAGGCGCGGGCTTTTTCTAGTTGTTAGGCAAAATTTACATTTCCGTTTCCCCAGGTAGGAGGTGACATCATTGGAGATTGAAAATGGTAAAATATATTGCTCGACAGTGGAGCTCGCAATGGCACTTAACTTAACCGACAGGCGGGTGAGGCAACTTCGCTCCGACGGCGTCATAGAGGCTATGGGTCGCAACAAATATGATCTGGCTCAAGCCCTCCAAGGATACATTAATTTTCTCACTGGCGGAGCAGATAACACCAAGGAAGTGTCCAACGACTATCACGCCGAACGAGCCAAACTCACCAAGGCAAAGCGGGAGACTGCGGAAATTGAACTTGCTTTGCTGCGAAACGAAGTTCATGCTGCTGAAGATATAATGGCTGTGATGTCCGGAATGTTGATGGCTTTTAGAGCTAGGCTGCTAGCGCTGCCAACTAAGATGGCTCCAATGCTCTTAGCCCAGACAGAACTGACCAAAATTCAAGATATCCTGAGGTCTGGAGTCTATGAGTGTCTAAGTGAATTGTCGGAGTATAACCCTGCTGATTTTGCAGGGAAGGGGGCAGCAGTCGATGTCGAGGACGAAGCTTCCTGAAATACCGCAAAAGACAATTGATCTCTTTTGCGATTTAATACTTTTGCTGGCACCACCGCCTCAGCTGACTGTTTCAGAGTGGGCTGATCAGTATCGAAGATTATCTCCTGAGGCATCAGCGGAGCCTGGTCAATGGCGTACAAGTAGAACACCCTTTTTGAAGGAAATCATGGATGCTTTAAGTGATCCAGATACTGAGAAAGTAGTGTTCATGAAGTCGGCTCAGGTGGGTGGTACTGAGTTTTTACTAAATGCCCTAGGCTACTTTATCAGCCAAGACCCTTCTCCTATACTTTTTGTCAGGCCGTCGGTGGATGAAGCCAAAGACTTCTCAAAAGACCGTATTGCGCCCATGATCCGGGATACACCAGTTTTAAGGGGAAAGGTTCAGGATGCAAAAAGTAGAGATTCTAATAACACACTGTTACACAAGCGTTTTCCCGGGGGTCAAATGACCTTAGTTGGCGCTAATGCTGCATCTGGTTTATCAAGTAGGCCAGTCCGGGTAGTGATTGGTGATGAGATTGATCGCTTTCCTGCTTCAGCTGGTTCAGAAGGTGACCCAATCTCCTTGGCCGAGAAAAGGACAACCACGTTTTGGAACAAGAAAATCTTATACGTATCTACTCCTGGGACCAAGGGTGAATCAAGAATTGAAGAAGAGCATGACAAGGGGACGATGGAGCAGTGGCATTTACCTTGTCCGTCTTGTGAGTCGCTGCAACCTTTAACCTGGGGACAAATACGCTTTGAAGACGTTACTCACGAGTGTAAGTACTGTAAGGAACGCTATGATGAGTTTGCATGGAAGGCAGGAGAAGGGATCTGGATCCCCCGAGCCACTAGTGCTAAGGTCCGTTCTTTTCACATCAATGAGCTAGCAAGTCCCTGGAAGAGATGGGAGACCATCATAGAGGAATTCAAGGATGCTAAGGCCGGCGGAACCGAGACTCTGAAAGTGTGGGTTAACACCGCTCTAGGTGAAAGCTGGGAAGAACAAGGCGATGTCCTAGACTACGATATTCTGGAAAAGCGCAGAGAGTACTACAACTGTGATCTTCCAGAAGGAGTGTTGGTGCTGACTGCCGGGGTGGACGTCCAGGATGATCGCCTCGAAGTTGAGGTCGTAGGCTGGGGAGTCGGCGAGGAGTCTTGGGGAATACACTACCGATCCTTTGTGGGAGATCCAGCCATCACTAAAACAGTAGACCAACGAGACCCTTGTGTATGGGACCAGCTAGATACATTTTTGCTGCAGACGTGGTATTATGATGGTGGCCGAGGTTTACAATTGTCTGCGGTTTGTGTGGACAGTGGTGGACACTTTACGACTGAGGTTTATGACTATTGCGCCAGGCGTGAACATCGGCGCATTTTTGCTATTAAAGGGCAAGGTGGAGAGGGTGTCCCGATTATCGGGAGACCATCAAGAAACAACAGGCGCAAGGTCGCTCTTTTCCCCGTCGGAGTTAATTCGGCTAAGGAAACACTCTATTCCAGGTTGAAGATGGAATATGAGGGCCCTGGATATTGCCACTTTCCCCGGGAAGCCGATAAGGGCTACGATGAAGGTTATTTCAAGGGCTTGACTTCTGAAAAGCGTGTCGTTCGCTTCTACAAAGGACGTCCAAAGGTTGAATGGGTAAAACCTTCTGGGGCACGCAACGAAGCCCTTGACCTTAGGAACTATGCTACAGCAGCGTTAAAGATCTTAAACCCGAATTTTGAAGTCCTCGCAGCCCAAGAATACCAGAAAGAAGTGCACAAGCCAGCAACTAGGCCTAGGCGCCGCGGCACAGTTAGTAAAGGCATAACAATTTAGGGGAGTGGCGAAGTGAGTGTGAACCTAAGGCTAGAAAGAGCATTAATTAGATTAGATGCCTATTATGAGGCTGAGCTCAAGGTGTTACAAGGACAGTCGTATCAGATTGGTGGACGGACCATGACAAGGGCCCATCTTGGGGAAATACGAGTAGCCATTCGGGATCTTGAAGTTCGTGTGGCGGATCTAAAAGCCCAAGCCGCGGGCCGTGGTAAACGAAAAGCCTTTCGCATTACACCAAGAGATCTCTAGGGGGTGATACAACGTGAATGTCTTCGAACGAGCTTTACAAGCTATTAGCCCTACAACGGCGCTTAAACGCGAGAAAGCTAAAATTACACTAGACCGTATGAACTCTGTTAAAGCATCAGCTGGCTATGGTCATAGCGGAGGTAGCACACAAAAAAAGTCAATGGTGGGCTGGAACTCTAGGAGCGGTAGCCCGCAGCAGGATATTGATCCCCACCTCCACCTGTTAAGGGAGAGGTCGAGGGATTTATTTATGTCCTCGCCCTTGGCAGCTTCGGCCATTAACACAAAGAGGACTAACATAGTTGGCCCTGGATTGCAGCTTAAGGCAAGATTAGACCACGAATACCTTGGACTATCTAAGGCGCAAGCTTCAATCCTAGAAAAGCAAATTGAAAGGGAGTTCTCGCTCTTTGCCAACACGAGGAATTGTGATGCCCTACGGCTCAATAACTTCTATGAGCTGCAAGCTCTGGCTTGCTTAGCTTGGTTCCTCAACGGTGAGACAATTGGACTCGTTAAATATAAAGAGCCCACAAAATGGGCCCCCTATGGACTACGAATCCATTTGATAGAGGCAGACCGGGTGAGTACACCTGATACTATTCAGATGCCACTGGCAAGCTGGGCACCGCGGAGACATAACACTGTAGGTAAAAACAAAGACAACGAAAACATGATTTACAACGGTGTTGAGGTTGCCGATGATGGTGAAGTTGTTGCCTATTGGGTATGTAATCAGTATCCAACAGGCGTCAATCTTACAGGTAAGAAGCGTGAATGGGTGCGGGTAGAAGCCTACGGCGAGGAAACAGGGAACCCCAATGTTCTGCACGTTATGGATCCGGAGCGGTGTGAGCAATACCGTGGAGTTCCCTTTTTGGCTCCAGTACTCGAAGCCCTCAAACAAATCACCCGATATCAAGAAGCAGAGCTCATGGCAGCCTTGGTTCAGGCCCTCTACACAGTCTTTATTGAGCTGGAGGATGGCACAGATGAACAACCATTTGGGGAAATGTTCGGAACAGAGGATTTAATTGATGCAGATGATGAACATAGCTATGAGTTAGGTCCAGGTGCAGTTGTAAATCTGGGCAAAGGGGAAAAGGCAGTTTTTGCAGATCCCAAACGTCCGGCATCAGGCTTTGAGAGCTTTGTTCTTTCCATGGCCAAGATGATAGGTGCAGCACTCGAGATTCCCCAAGAGATTCTCTTGAAATCTTTTACAGCATCCTATTCGGCGAGCAGAGCAGCCCTGTTGGAAATGTGGAAATCGATTAAAACTGATAGGGCAAGGTTCATAGCAGACTTCTGCCAGCCAATTTATGAAGTTTGGTTATCAGAAGCAGTTGCCCGTGGCAGAATTCATGCCCCGGGTTTTTTCAATGACCCCGCCACCAAAGCAGCTTGGTGCAAAGCCGAGTGGACAGGCCCAACTCAGGGGCAGATTGATCCCTTGAAGGAGGTCAAAGCGGCGGTCATGCGTATTAATCATGGTTTTTCTACACATGAACAAGAAACAATCGCTCTAACGGGGGGAAACTGGGATGACAACGTAGCTCAGTTGGATTTAGAGAGCAAAGCTCTACGTAAGATACGTGCGAAAGATGGAGGTGAAGAAGATGCCAAAGAACCAGAATAAGAAGTTCTGGCAGTTCTCGAACATCGGATCGAATCAGGTTGGACTTAGGATCGAAGGTGAAATAATTGATGACGATTGGGTCTGGCTCTACGAATGGCTTGAAATATCAGCTACATCTACCAATGCGTTTAGAAATGAGCTTGCCGAACACAAGGGTAAGCAAGTAGAGGTCTGGATAGATAGTATTGGTGGGAGTGTCTTTGCGGGTGCTGGCATGTACAACGCCTTGAAGAATCATGATGGAAAAGTCACTGTTGTAGTCGAAAAGGCTCTGTCTGCTGCAGCTACCATTGCTATGGCTGGAGATGAAATTCAAATTAGTCCAGTCGGGATCATGATGATCCACAACCCGGTGGGCTATGGAGGATGGGGGGAAGCTAAGGAGTTCCGCAAAGCTGCAGACACGTTAGATGTTGTTAAGGAGACCATATTGAACGCCTATGTGCTGAAAACTGGGAAAGATCGGGATCTAATCTCGAAAATGATGGATGACGAGACTTACATGTCTGCTCAAAAGGCTGTTGCTGAGGGATTTGCCGATTCGGTTATGTATACCGATAATGGTAAGCAACTAACCGACGGACTTCAAAACAGCTTTAGCTTCAGTAGATTGGTCATCCAAAACTCTTTGGCTGCATCTGCGCAGAAGATATTAGAAATGACTCAACATCAGGCTAAGGGCGAACAACCCGAAAAGCCTGTTGAGAATACAAGCAAGAAACAGGAGGGATCCATTATGACGTTGGAGGAACTGCGTACTGCACATCCAGAACTTGTAGCTGAGCTTGAGAACTCAGCTAGAGCTGAAGGTGTGAAAAACGGTGTGAAGACTGAACGAGAGCGAATTCAGGGGATCGAGGCAATTGCCAAGAACATCGATCCTACGCTTGTGGCTAAGGCAAAGTATGGGGAGCCTGTAGATGCCAAGGACTTAGCTTTCCAGGCACTACAAGCGGACGCCGGTTTGGCCAAAGACTATCTGGACAAGTCCGAGGAGGACAACAAAAGATCCGGGGTTGATGACGTGAAAGCACAGGTTCAGACGCCAGGCGATAGCCAAGAGCCCCAGTCTATCACAGGCAGGTTTAAGAACGTTGCTGCAGGTCTCGATGCACGTAGAAGGGGGGTTAATCAATAATGAGTGGAGATTACAAGGTTTTAGGAACAAGCAAGCCTGACAACTTGCATGCTGGCGTAGAGGTGCCCTTGCTTACTAAGGGTGTTGAATTAGCTGCTAATCAAGGCGTCTTAAAGCGTGGCAGCGTGATTGGTATTGTGACGACTACCGGCTTTGGTAAGCTTTGCGACAAAAGCGCAGATGATGGCAGCCAAGTAGCAAACTGCGTATTAATTCATGATGTCGACACTGGAGATGCAAATGCCGTTATGGCTGTTTGCTATCAGTCTGGCCTTTTCACCCGGGGAGCGTTGGTCTTCGGTGGGGACAGCACAGCCGATGACCACGATGATGAGCTTCGCACTGTAGGTATCTTCCTACGTGACGAGTATCCCATCGAGTAATTTGATATAAGGGAGGTAGAAAAATAATGACGCAAGTAAACTTAAACAATCCTCGGTCTATGGATATTGCCTTTGACAAGAGGATGCCTGTGACCACAGTTCTTCGTGACACTTTTTTTCCAGGCACGAAGACGTTTGTAACTGAACATGTCGACTTGGATTTTCGTAAGGGCACACAGGCGGTAGCTCCGTTCGTTGCAAAAGGTGTTGGCGGCATTAACATGGCACGCCAAGGCTATGAGACCCGGACGTATACGCCGCCAAGGGTTGCTCCAGAGCGTCCCATTAGCCCTGACGTGTTGCAACCACGCTTGCCTGGCGAAACGCTTCACACAGCGTTAAGCCCAGAGGATAGGCAAGATCATTTTCTGAAACAGGATGCCGAGGAGCTCGATGACGCTATTACCCGGCGTGAAGAGGTAATGGCCTCGGAGTTGCTTACTGCTGGCAAGATCACGGTTCGGGGTTACATTGATGAAAACCAGCGCAAGTACATCGAAAACGTACTGGATTTCCAATTTGATAATCTGTTGAACTTGACTGGCACTGATCAATGGTCCAATGAGGCTTCCAAGAAGCTAGGGGACCTCGAATTTGCCTGTGAAAAAATTATGAAGGCTGGCTACAATCCGAGGCATGCATTCTTGGGTTCCGGGGCCTGGGATTTACTCAAGAACGACCCGGATTTCCAGAAGAAATTTGACCTATTGCGTTACAATGTTGGTCAGCTGGCCCCTGAACTTCGGATCCAAAACGGCAATGGAGTGAAGTATTTAGGATACCTCACGGAATTAGGTGTAGACCTCTGGGTCTACTATGCCTGGTATTTAGGTGAGGACGGCCAAATGCACCCTTACATTCCGGACAATAAGATTGTCGTTGGACCTGAAAGCGTTGGTCAGATGGTGTATGGAGCTGTAACTCAACTTGAGGAGGACAAGAGATACCATACGTACGAAGGTGCTCGTGTGCCCAAGATTTTAGTCGACCTAATCAACGACCAGATGACCTATCGTCTGACTTCTCGTCCACTACCAAGGCCGATCGACGTAGACTCCTGGGTAACGCTTCAGGTTACCGAATAGGAGGGACATTATGGCGAATAATGTTGGTTATATTGTGATCTCCGGGCATCTTAAAGTCGGAGGTAAGTGGTACCCTAAAGGCGAGGTCATTCGTGGCCTCGCTAATCCTATTGCTAGGGAACTAATCAAAACCGGGCGCATAAAGGTTTTAGAAGAACCGCAGGATCCAGTGGATCCACCCAAGGAACTCGACGCTCCGAAAGCTTCCGTGAACCCTCCCGGTGATCCGGAGCCGCCTAAGGACCCTGTTCCAGAGAGTCTAGAACCACCCAAGCGGCCTAAGAAATAGGTGATCGTTATGACTTTCAAGGAGTTAATGGTTAAAGATGCCTCTTTAGTCATCTTCAATGCGGATGAGTTTGCAGAGGATGTACTGTACAACGGGGCATTCATTCGGGCCATTGTTGAACTCGAACAAGAACAAGCTCCCGGCAATACCTTCACCAATGAAGGTGAAGCTGATAGGGCTACTATCTACGTGTTAATTCAAAATGTCCCGAATCCCAATCGAGGGGACACGGTAGAGGTGGGCACGGTAATCTGGGAAGTGGCTCGTGTCACAGGAACCGATCCCGCGGTCCACACGTTATTATGTATCGCCAACGAAAGACCGGGGTGGTGATAGTGTGATAAAGATGGATGTAAAGCTAGTGGACTTGGCAACGCCACACTTTCGCCGTCTGTCCAATGAGTTCCCCAATTACTTTAATCGAGCTTTAAGATCTACAGGTTGGTGGCTTCGAAAGGAAGTTCAGGAAGGGATACGTTCAGGAGCTCCGGGTGGACGAAGATATGCCCGGTATTCAGGGGTAACAACATCGCGGGTATTGGACGCTCATCGAGGCCGGGGATTCACTAAAACTGGAAAGCGAAGAGCTCCAAGACGAAATCTAGCTGATCACAAACCTATGGGTAAACTATATCAAGCCACTCGTTACAAGCACTATAAAGATAGTAATCGAGTGTTGATTGGTTGGATTTCCAAAAGTGCCGAGGAGCTCGGAACTACCCAAGAACGAGGTAAATCAATTCCAATCACTCCGAAAATGCGCCGATTCTTCTGGGCCTCTGGTGTGCCTCTGAGCCCAAAGAAACGGTACTTGTATATCCCAAAAAGATTAACTATCGAACCAGAGTACCGCGAAAATGCGCCAAGGGTCGCAGGTTATATCGATCGTAAGATCGGGGATTACTTGGAGGAGGCCAAGAGCAGATGATGCAAACCATACCACTCATGGATATAGCGATGAAGCAGGCCGAAGCACTGCGTAGTAGCGAGGCTATCAGAGATTTTTGTCTAGCCAAGTACGGCAAATTACCAACAATCATCGTTGGCTACAATGAAAAGAGAAAGCCGGGTAGAGAGGACTGCCCGGCTATTCTAATCCTTCGCATGGGAAAAATCGAAGGTGAGGATAGTCGAGAGTTCCGATATTTTACCTTAGTTGGTTGGATGATCATTAATGATCAAGAAACCGAAGAAAATGGGATTCGAGTGCTCGAAGGATTGAGAGATGGAGATGCCTTGGGTCAGATAATTTATGAGACACTCTGTCATCTGAGTCCTAATTACCCTGTTTCGGAATCGCATTACGAGATCGAGGGATTTGAGTTCTTCCCACTGATTGTTGGGGAGATGCAACTTAACATTAGTGTGCCCAGAACAATGGGCATGAAAATGCAGTATTGAAGGAGGAGTGAAGAGTGAACAAACAGGCGAGAGGATATAGAAGTCAGCTGTTAATGGACTTCGAACAGTCGTTCGGTGTTGACCCTGCTGTTAAAGCGGCAGTGCAGATGCCATTTGAAACA
>WPCH01007160.1_pt1 | contig 15173 bp, 14 predicted proteins | sample 5399881 | NCBI WGS metagenome assembly WPCH01 (sample SAMN12869468, study PRJNA574797) | sludge metagenome | isolation source: wastewater treatment of pH5 | place: China:Beijing | collected 2019-05-20
CTAATGCTAGAATAGACTGTCCCTTTTTCACTCTTATTTCCTGTGAAGTAGATGTAATATATAGTCGGTCTTCGTATCTTTTTACTTGAAAACCAACACTATTAAGGGGTTGATTATTAGAGATCATTTTGAAAAACATATGATTATCTTTAAAGTCTAATAAGTAATCATGTACAATCTCAGTAAATTGTACTGGTGTTAGTTCTCCTTTCTTCTCTATACAACCTGAATAATCGTGATGAGTAATCGAAACAATTTCTTTAAAAATTTCTATGTACACAGCTTTTCCTCCTGGTAATTCGAATAGTTAAATAAAAGGATTCTTTATTCAATGCTTAAAATCCTTTATTTGGATGGGGATTGTAATGAAAAATAGAGGGACGTGTTATCATCCCTCTATTAAAACTTTATTTAATTTTCTTAAATGCAAGCGGCTGAGTACTTAGCGTAGCTGGTACATGTAACTGAAGGGAAGGGAATTCACCGTTCACACTCATTTCATATGCAAATAATAGATTCATCTTCATTTGGAATAAATCAACTTTTGCAGAGAAGATGTCGTAATGATGATGTGTTAATTGAATGTCCATTTCCATGAATTGCACAAATAATGAATCATCACGCTCGTATACTTGTAATGTTCCGTATGCCGGATGTTCGAAAGTACCAGTATAATCCTCTAATTTATGAGAAGGTGTAGTTTCTTTAATTTGTTCTGGAATGGATTCAGTTGCTTCTTTCATCATTTCCTTCATTTTTTCAGTATCTTCTACAGCGCGTTTATGCCAATCAATGGATTCTAATTCAAGTAGTTCGTCATAAATTTGATTAGCGAGATAAGTAGGCAGTAATGTGCCTCCAGCATTCGTTAAAATGACAAGGCCGATGTTTTCTGTTGGTATGAAAGAAACAAGCGCTGAAAATCCATCAATATTACCGCCGTGATGAATCACCTTATTCCCACGATAAGCGCTAATAAACCAACCAAGCCCATAACTATTTAATGGAGATTCAGGAAGTGATAAAACTGGTTGATCTGGAATGGAATTGTGCGGTATATACATTTGTTGTAATAATTCAAAGGAGATTAATTCATGATCTCCAAATTTACCTTTGTTTAAGTGAAGAAGGACCCAATTGGCCATATCTTCAATTGTAGAATTAATACATCCAGCAGCTCCGACTGTATCGATGTTATGGAATGGAACTTCTTTTATTTCACCTTCATTTTCAACGTAAGGTAAAGCATAATCATCTGTAGTTTGTGAATCTGTAACAGAGAAATTTGTATGTCTCATATTTAAAGGATCTAAAATATGTTCTGTAGCGTATTGCTCCCACGTTTGATTTGTAATGTTTTCAACAATGTAGCTAATTGTTGCATACATTAAGTTGTTATAAAGAAATGCTGTGCGGAACGGTGCATCAAGTGGTAAATGTTTTATTTTTTCAACGAGGTCTTTTCGAGATAAGGAAGAGCTATACCAAAGAGCATCATGACGACTTACCCCAGTGCGATGAGAAGCTAAATCTCGTCCTGTAACTTGTGAGCTAGCAAGTAGTTCAGATAAAGAGAAGTTAGGTATATAAGACTGGACAGGAGTATCCCAATTAAACTTTTTTTGCTGTGCTAACAAACATAATGAAAGTGTGCCAAAAGCTTTCGTTGAGGAACCGATTGCGAACAAAGTACGCGGTGTAACAGGGTCTTTTGTGTCTAAATTACGATAGCCAAAGCCTTCTGAAATAATGACTTCACCGTCTTTTATAACAGCTACAGCAGCGCCAGGAACCTTTAAATCCTTCATCATTTTTTCAACAGTTGTTTGCAAAGAAGATATAACAGGAGTTTCAATTTTAGACATACTTCTAACCTCCAAATATAAATTTTGTTCTACCGCACAATACTTTCGGTAATAGAAAATAAAAACCTTTTTAATTATGGAAAGTTAATAATTTTGTAAGGATGAATAAAATTATTATTTATTTAGAATTTTATTTTTATTATAATTAATTTAAATTAAGATTTAGAAAAGATGGTGAAGAAGTGTGCTAACAATAAAAAAATTGCTCTGTGATAATAAAAATAATCCGATAGGTATAGATTCGAAAGTTGTTAAAATTAGTTGGCAACTCGAGTCGAGTAAACGAAATGTAAAACAACTTGCGTATCAATTGCAGGTTGCGAAGGATAAAGAGTTTCAAACTATAGTATTCGATTCACAGAAGGTAGAAACAGATCAAAGTTTATATATACCAATCAATTCGTTTTCATATAGTACGGAAACACGTTATTTTTACCGAGTGAAGGTATGGGATACTCATGAAGAAGAATCACCTTGGTCAGAAGTAGCATTTTGGGAGACCGGATTACAAGGGCAAGGTAACTGGAGCGGAAAATGGATTGCTGCGAAAAAAGAACGCACGCAAGTTATGTCCTTTCATAAAAGCTTTTCTATTAAAAAATTAGTTAAAAAAGCACGTTTATATATGACTAGTTTAGGATTATACGAGGCTTCTATAAATGGAGAGCGTATTGGAGATTGTTATTTTACCCCTGGATGGACAAGTTATGATAAAAGGATATTGTATCAAACATATGATATAACGCATGTATTAAAGATTGGGTATAATGATATTTCTACTCTGGTAGGTAACGGCTGGTATAAAGGGCCGATTACTATGCAGCATGTACGTAATTATTACGGGAAAAGACGTGCGATAATTGCTCAAATACATATAACATATGAAGATGGAACGAAAGAAAAAATTGTAACAGATGAAACATGGAAAGTAATGCCAAGCCCTATTTTGTATTCGGAAATATATGAAGGGGAGGTTTATGACGCTAGGCTAGAAGAAAGTGATCAAAAGCTAGAAGATGTTGAAGCAATTGTGCATTCTAAACAAATAATTGTTGCACAAGAAAATGAAGCAATTCGTAAAATGAAAATTATAAAACCAATCGCTATTTCAAAACTACCCAATCATGAATGGCTTATTGATATGGGGCAAAATATGGTAGGTTGGGTTCGGTTTAAAGTCCGTCATGTTTATACTGGACAAAAGATAGAATTGCATCATGCTGAAATATTAAATAAAGACGGTAGCTTTTATACTGGGAATCTCCGAAAGGCAAAACAAAAAATAGTGTATATAGCAAAAGGAGAGGAAGAGGAAACGTTTGAACCTCATTTTACCTATCAAGGCTTTAGGTATGTGAAAATAAGTGGATTAACCCAGCCCCCTCAAATAGCAGATTTTGAAGGGGTTGTATTACATACAGATATGGAAAAAGCGACTGAATTTGAAACGTCTAATCCATTAATCAATCAACTGCATCAAAATGTGGAATGGTCTCAAAGAGGGAACTTTTTTGATGTGCCAACAGATTGTCCGCAGCGAGATGATCGACTTGGATGGACAGGAGATGCACAAATGTTTATTGGGACAGCTACGCAAATTATGAATGTGCAATTGTTCTTTAAAAAATGGCTCCAAGACTTATCATTAGATCAAAATGTGAATGGAGCTGTGCCGTTAGTTATTCCAGATGCATTTGGGAAAAGAGCGGATTTTGATTTACATACTTCTGGCGGTTGGGGCGATGCAGCAATTATTTGTCCATGGGTTCACTATTTACATTACGGAGATGTATCCATTTTAAAAGAGCAATATGACAGTATGAAGAAGTATATAGATTACATACGTTCACAAGGTGAAAATGAGTATTTATGGGATACAGGCTATCATTTAGGGGATTGGCTCGCATTAGATACGAAACCTGATGTATATGAAGGCGGAACAGACAAGCATTTTATTGCGACAGCTTATTACGCGTATTCTACATCGCTTTTACGAAAGGTTGCTGAGATTTTAGGTAAAAATACAGATGCTAAGTTTTATGCTGAGCTACATGGAAATATTGTTCAAGCGTTTCAAAATGAATTTGTTACACCGAATGGTAGGTTAATTTCAAATACCCAAACAGCCCACATATTAGTACTTCTTTTTGAACTAGTGAAAGATAATGTGAAGGAGAAAGTATTTAATCGATTAATTGAGCTTTTAAAAGCAAATAAAAATCATTTAACAACAGGTTTTATAGGAACACCGTATTTAAATTTAATATTAAGCAAGTTTAACCGTCATGACCTTGCTTGTAAGCTTCTATTTCATGAAGATTATCCATCATGGTTATACCAAGTGAAACGAGGTGCCACAACGATTTGGGAACATTGGGATGGTGTGAAAGAGGATGGAACCCTTTGGAATGATAGTATGAATTCGTACAATCATTACGCATATGGTTCTATCGTTGAATGGATATACCGATATATTATTGGATTAGAAGTGGATGAAACAAAACCAGCATATAAACATTTTTATATTCAGCCTCATTTTAATTCTAATCTAGATTGGGTTTGTATTAAGCGTGAAACAGCATATGGGGAAATTAAAATTGATTGGCATGTAGAACATGGACAAGCAGTATTAAACGTTGATGTGCCAACAAATACATCTGCTACATTACGAATAGTGGAAGATGATTGGAGGTCAAGTGATATGCCTGAAATGAAATTAGGTTCAGGCGCATATGAATTTAGATTTTGTAAGAACATACAGAAGTAGAATTTTGTTAAGTATAGAAATGTTTTTTTATAAATTTAGTTTGTTCAATCTGTTAGCATTAAATTTATGATAAAATCCATATAGACTAGAGATTTGAAAGAAGGTTTTTCTACATATGAAACATGCTGAAAATGAATACTTAAATTTATGCCGCCATGTAATGGAGCATGGTACGAAGAAAGAAGATCGTACAGGGACAGGCACTGTATCTGTATTTGGTTATCAAATGCGTTTTGATCTAAGTAAAGGTTTTCCTTTATTAACGACAAAGAGGGTGCCATTTCGCCTTGTAGCAAGTGAATTGCTTTGGTTTATGAAAGGCGATACAAATATTCGTTATTTATTGCAGCATAATAACAACATTTGGAATGAATGGGCATTTAAGAGTTGGGTAGAAAGTGACGAGTATACGGGTCCTGACATGACTGATTTCGGTCTTCGCTCACAACAAGATGAGGAATTTAAAGTTCAGTACGATGAGCAAATGGAATTGTTTAAAAAGAACGTTTTAGAAGATGATGATTTCTCAAATAAATATGGTTATTTAGGAGACGTATACGGTAAGCAGTGGCGTGCTTGGAAAACGACAGCTGGTGAGACGCTTGATCAATTAAAAGATGTAATTGAAATGATAAAAAAAACGCCAGATTCACGTCGCCTAATTGTATCTGCTTGGAATCCTGAAGATGTACCAAGTATGGCATTACCACCTTGTCATACGTTATTCCAATTTTATGTAGCAGATGGCAAACTTTCTTGTCAGCTATATCAAAGAAGTGGTGATATATTCCTTGGAATTCCATTTAACATTGCAAGTTACTCGTTACTAACACATTTAATTGCACATGAATGCGGACTTGAAGTGGGAGAATTTGTTCATACAATTGGAGATGCCCACATTTATACGAATCATTTTGAGCAAGTAGAAAAGCAATTGGCGCGTGAACCACGTCCGTTCCCAAAACTTACATTAAATCCAGATGTGAAATCTGTGTTTGATTTTGAAATGGAAGATTTAACGATTGAAGGATATGATCCACACCCAGCAATTAAAGCACCGGTTGCAGTGTAATTGTAGAGGAGATGAAAAAATGATAGTTTCATTTATGGTCGCAATGGACGAGAATAGAGTAATTGGTAAAGATAATAATTTACCTTGGCGTTTACCGAGTGAATTACAATATGTAAAGAAAACAACGATGGGTCATCCGCTTATTATGGGAAGAAAGAACTATGAAGCGATTGGTAGACCACTGCCTGGAAGACGTAATATTATTGTAACTCGCAATGAAGGGTATCATGTTGAAGGATGTGAAGTAGCACATTCTGTAGAAGAAGTGTTTGAGCTATGCAAAAATGAAGAAGAGATCTTTATTTTTGGCGGAGCACAAATTTATGATCTCTTTTTACCTTACGTAGACAAGTTATATATAACAAAAATCCATCATGCATTTGAAGGAGATACATTCTTCCCAGAAATGGATATGACAAATTGGAAAGAAGTTTTTGTTGAAAAAGGTTTAACGGATGAAAAAAATCCGTATACGTACTATTATCATGTATATGAGAAGCAACAATAGTAAAAAAGATTGATGTGAAAATTCGCATCAATCTTTTTATTTATATCCATCAATATAGGTTTATAGATGAGATTCGATAGTGCTATAATGAAAGGTAGCATGTGAAAATGCTAAAATTTTCAAGAGTATTAAGAGAGAAAGAGGAGGAGAATCGATTGAGAAAGATATGGGGGATTCTTTTTCTTTGCTTAACATTCATGTTAGTCGGATGCGGTAAAGAAGAAAAACCACAAGAAGCATTTGATACATATGCAAAAGCATGGAATAAACAAAAATTTGCAGAAATGTATGATCAACTATCAGAAAAGGCAAAAAAAGATATTTCAAAGAAAGAGTTCACTGAGAAATATGAAAAAATTTATTCTGGCATTGAAGTGAAAGACTTAAAAGTAGAAGCAGGAGAAGTAAAAGAAGATAAAAAAGATGAAGGTCCTGTTCCTTTTAAAGTAAGTATGGATACTGTTGGTGGTAAAATCAATTTTGCCCATGAAGCAAAAATGGTGAAAGAAAAGGATGGAGATAAAGAATCTTGGAAAATAGATTGGACTCCTGATTTTATATTCCCAGGTATGACGAAAGATAGTAAAGTGCGTATGCAAACGACAGAGCCGAAGCGCGGAGAAATATATGACCGTAACGGTAAATATCTTGCGGTAAATGGTAAAGCTTCTGAAATCGGATTGATTCCTGAAAAATTAGGGGATGCAGCTCCGCAAACGAAAGAAACGGTAGCGAAGTTACTAAATATGTCTATCGAAGAAATTGACCAAAAACTAGCAGCTAAATGGGTAAAACCAAATTACCTTGTACCAATTGGAATATTGCCTGAAGGAGCAACACAAAATACGTACATAGATTTACCTGGTGTTGCAACAAAGCCAGTAAATGTTCGCTCATATCCATTAGGAGAAGAAGCCGCACATCTTACTGGCTATATTGGAAAAGTGAATGCTGAAGATTTAAAAACGTTACAAAAGAAAGGTTATCAAGCAGATGATCCAGTAGGTAAAGCTGGTTTAGAGCAAGTACTGGAAGAAAAGCTACGCGGTAAAAAAGGTGGTCGTGTCTTCGTAGAAGATGCACAAGGGAAAGAAATTAAAAATTTAGCAAAAACAGATGCTGTTGATGGAGAAAATGTAACTTTAACGATTGACAGTGCAGTTCAAAGCGAAATTTATAATGAAATGAAAAATGAGGTAGGATCAAGTGCAGCAATTAATCCAAAGACTGGAGAAACACTTGCACTTGTGAGCACACCAGCTTATAACCCAAATACCCTTACAAGAGGGGCGTCAAAAGCGCAACGTGATGCGGTAAATAATGATCCGAAAAAACCGATGACGAATCGATTTACACAATTATCAGTTCCAGGTTCTGTATTTAAACCAATTACAGCAGCAATTGGTCTTGAAACGAAAACGATTGATCCAAAAGAAGAGTTAAAAATTGAAGGATTAAAATGGACAAAAGATTCTTCTTGGGGTAATTATTATGTAACGCGTGTAAAAGATGCAAATCCGATTGATTTTGATAAGGCGATGAAATACTCGGATAATATTTATTTCGCACAAGAAGCTTTGAAGATCGGGAAAGATAAATTTATGAGTGAAGCGAAAAAATTCGGATTCGATGAGAAACTACCAATTGAATATGGATTCCCAGCTTCTAAAATCGCAAATGATAGTATTAAAAATGATATTCAAATGGCAGACACAGGTTATGGACAAGGGCAAGTATTAATGACGCCACTCCATCTAGCATTAACGTACGCACCAATTGTTAATGAAGGAAACATACCTTCCCCATATATTATTAGAACAGATAAGCAACCGAAAGTTTGGAAAGAGAATGTAATTTCAAAAGGCAATCAGGATATATTAAAAACTGCTATGACGAAAGTAATTAATGATCCAGATGGTACTGGGAAAATTGCTAAAATTGATGGCATGACTCTTGCTGGAAAAACAGGTACAGCGGAATTAAAAGTATCAAAAGAGGCTGAAGGAAAAGAACTAGGCTGGTTCGCTGCATTTGATTTAAATTCACCAGATATGGTTATTACTATGATGATTGAAGATGTAAAAGGTAGAGGCGGAAGTAATATTCCAGCTGAAAAAGTAAAACATGTATTTCAAAAATAATATGTAATAAAAGGTTAGCTCTATAATTTGTAGAGCTAGCCTTTTTCTATGAAAGAATTCTTAATATCTATATACTGAATTTTAAGGAAACAAAATAAATCATTAACTTACGAAAAAAAAGTAGCTATTTTTTATTGACATCGAATGAAACTTTTTGTATTATACTTACATAAGGTAAGTTATTTACTTTCAAATTATAAATCTCAAATTAAAGATAAAATGTAGAAAAGGGAGAGAATACAATGACAAAAGTACTATTTATTACAGCAAATCCAAATTCAGCAGAAGGTTCTTTCGGAATGGCAGTAGGGGAAGCATTCATCGAAGCTTATAAAAACGAACATCCACAAGATGAAGTTGTAACAATTGATTTATTCAATACTACAGTACCAGCAATCGATGCAGATGTATTCGCTGCTTGGGGTAAATTTGCAGCAGGTGAAGGATTTGAAGCTTTAACTGAAGCTCAACAACAAAAAGTTGCAGCAATGAACACAAACTTAGAAACATTTATGCATGCAGATCGTTATGTATTTGTAACTCCAATGTGGAACTTTAGCTACCCACCAGTAGTAAAAGCATACTTAGACAACGTAGCAATCGCAGGTAAAACATTCAAATATACTGAAAATGGTCCAGTCGGCTTATTAGAAGGTAAAAAAGCACTTCACATTCAAGCAACAGGTGGCGTATATTCTGAAGGAGCATACGCAGCTGTAGACTTCGGTCGTAATCACTTAAAGACTGTATTAGGATTTGTCGGTGTGAATGATACTGAATATATTGCAGTTGAAGGCATGAATGCAAACCCTGAAAAAGCACAAGAAATTAAAGAAGCAGCAATTGCTAATGCTCGTGAATTAGCAAAACGTTTCTAATATAGAATGCTTAAAAAGTCCGAACACTTGCTGTTTGGACTTTTTTTCTTCTTTTTCCTTCGTTTGTCTAGTATAATGAAGGTCGGAATGATAATAGGTGGGGGTTCTGTATGATTCAAACGTTTTTTAAAATCTTTTATTTAATTTTAATCGTAATTGCGATTACACCGAGAATGTGGCGTCTTAAAAGACAAGTAAATACGATGGCGCCAAAAGAAAAAGACAATGCTGTGTATAAAACGACAAATTGGTTTGGTAAGAAAATGGTACGTGTAGCTGGAGGGGCAGTAGAAGTGAAAGGACTTGAAAATGTTCCGAAAGACAAGCCAGTACTAGTTGTAAGTAATCACCAAAGTAATATGGATATCCCTGTTTTACTAGGTTACTTAAATAAACCAATTGGATTCGTTTCAAAAGCAGAGATTAAAAAGTTCCCAGTTGTACCAACTTGGATGGAACTGATGAATTGTGTATTTATGGATCGTAGCGATCGTCGTCAATCTCTTCAAGCGATTAAAGATGGAATTGAACTATTAAAGAATGGACATTCTATCGTAATTTTCCCTGAAGGAACGAGAAGTAAGGGTGGCGAAGTTGGAGAGTTTAAGGCTGGTAGTTTTCATCTGGCAGTAAAGTCAGGTGTAGCAATTTTACCTGTAACGTTAGATGGTACATATAAGATGTTTGAAGCAAATGGAAATCGTATGAAGCCAGCTCATGCAACAGTAACAATTTCTAAGCCGATTACACCTGAAGATTATGCGAATATGGATATTAAAGAATTAACGAAGCATACACAGGAAGTTATCGCATCACAATTACATAAGTAATAAAAAAGGATTCAGCTTATAGTAAGCTGAATCCTTTTTTATTATGCTGTAGGTAAGACATAAAAGAGTACACAGAAGAACATCATCGCACTACCACCTAAAACGAACAGGTGCCATATGGCATGGTTGAAAGGTAGCTTTTCCCAAAGGAAGAATATTGATCCGACAGAATATAATATTCCAACTGCTAAAAGTTGTGAAAAACCATGTACATTTTGATTTTCTTTAAGTGGTTTAATTGCAAAGATTATGAGCCAACCCATAATGATGTAACATAAAGTTGAAGCCTTTATAAAGCGACGTACAAAGAAAATTTTGAAGACGATACCTCCGATTGCTAGTGTCCATATTATAGCAAGCAACGTCCATCCTAATGGGCCACGAAGTGTAATAAGTAGAAAAGGAGTATACGTGCCAGCAATCAATAAGTAAATGGCTGAATGATCTAAAATAGTAAATATTTTTTCTACTTTAGGATGATGAATGCTATGTAGCAATGTTGAAAACAAGTACAGTAAGAACATACTTACACCATAAACAGTAAATGCAACTACGGCTGATGCGGTACCGTGCTTAGAAGCATGAATAATCAATATGATTAAGGCTGGGATGCTTAAAATGGCACCGATACCATGTGTAATTGCATTTGCAATTTCTTCTTTTACAAATTGGGTCATTCGTGTCATTTTTTCAGTCATAATGCAAATCCTTTCTACTATCATAAAATAATATGTCATTTCCCTTACCATATCATACACAAGAGCAATAGAAAATGAAATTTGTATAATTGATTATATTTTTGAATTTTTTTGACAAAAGACAATGGATTTGTTGACGTTTTCAAACTTTTTTGACAAAATAAAATTATGTAATAGTAGGACAAGGAAACTACTAATAAAGGGGATGGGGAAATGTTTTCAAATATTGGCTTTCCAGGGTTAATTTTAATTTTAGTAGCAGTACTCATTTTATTTGGACCTAAAAAATTGCCGGAAATCGGGAAGGCTTTAGGGGAAACGTTAAAAGAGTTTAAAAAATCAACGAAAGAATTGACAGATGACGCATTTCAAGAAAAGGAAAAGAAAGAAAAAATGTAGTGTATTTTCCTTGTAATGGATAAATAAAGTGTGGTGAACGAGATGGAAAATCGGGAAATGAGCGTAGTAGAACATATTGTTGAGCTTCGAAAAAGAGTAATATATACGGTGTTATCCTTTGTACTATTTTTAATTATTGGATTTACTTTTACAAAGGATATTTATTTTTGGCTTGTAAAAGATTTACCAATGAAATTAACTGTTCTCGGTCCAAGTGATGTATTGTGGATTTTTTTCTCGATTGCTACAGTATGTGCTATCGTTTGTACAATTCCTTTTGCTGCTATACAAATTTGGTTATTTGTAAAACCGGGTTTACATCCAAATGAACAAAAGATGACAATAATGTATATACCGGTATTGTCTATGTTATTTATTGCAGGTTTATGTTTTGGATACTTTATTGTAATGCCGTTTCTATTTCACTTTTTAACTACGATAGGTAATGAAATGTTTAATACGATGTTTACGACAGAAAAGTATTTTCATTTTGTACTTAATTTAACAGTTCCATTTGCTGTGATTTTTGAATTGCCAGTCGTTGTAATGTTTTTAACTAGTATTGGAATACTTACGGCGGAATTTTTAATAAAAATAAGAAGGTATGCTTACGTAGCATTAATTATCATTGCATCTTGTATATCACCGCCAGACTTTTTATCTCATAGTTTAGTTGCAGTGCCGCTTATTTGTATTTATGAAGTAAGTATTGCGTTATCAAAGGTTGTTAGTAAGAGGAAAAAGAAAAGAGAAGAAATGCAGTCGAAAAGTGCCTCGTTATAAAGGCACTTTTTTATTTATTTGTTATACTATAGCTATAAACGTATACAATATATAGAAGAAAAAAATTATAGAATCTCCAAAATTTAGACAAACTTTGCGCTTTTATAAGCTTATACTAAATGTATTAAACAATTGATGGATAATGAGATTCCCGTCTCAGAGATATTTAGGGCGGGAAGGTGAATTAGGTGGAGATGAATAGAGTATAAATCTTCTAGCCATAAGGACTACAGAAATCATATAAGTCTGATTTTACTCCACTTTAAACAACGTGTTACAGCGCAAAGTAGAGGAAGTTCAAAAATCCAATGAAAAAGAGGATTGATATTGTGATTACGAAAAGTTTTTATTTCACTCATTCAACAGGGGATTGCATTAAAATATTCGAAATCCCTGTCCTACAGGCACAGCATCCATTATCGTTTCTAATTCAGTCTCGTCTTCAATTATTTATTGCAAAAATTCAAAAACAAAAACATCCAAGATTTTCGTATTCTTTCCGTGAATATTTACAAAATTGTTTGAAGTGGAATGATTATTTAAATGTATATAAAACAAATACCCTTGAAAAAAATGCATGATACGAAGTACGGACAGGGTTAGTAAACTCTGTCTTTTTCATTTTAGATATGAAAATATAATTAATTTGATGAAATTTCGTTCCAAATTGTTGAAAGCAATGGGAATACTAGTATAATAACAAGGAGAGCGTATTGGAAAGGGAAGAAGTATAGTATGCAAAAAATTAAAATTGTAACAGATTCAACGGCAGATTTATCACAAGACGTAATCGAAAAGTATGACATTCATGTTTTACCATTATCAATCTCTGTAAATGGACAAACATATTTAGATCGCGTTGATTTACAACCTGACGAATTTATTGAAGAAATGATTAAATCAGAGGAATTACCAAAAACATCACAACCAGCTATGGGTACATTTGTAGAAATGTATGACAAGCTAGGGGAAGATGGAAGCGAAGTCCTTTCTATCCATATGACAAGTGGAATGAGCGGTACTGTAGCAACTGCAAATAGCGCTGCATCAATGACTGATACAAAAGTAACAGTTGTTGATTCTCAATTTATTACACATGCTTTAGCATATCAAGTAATTGAAGCTGCAAAAATGGCAAATGACGGACGCTCACTAGAAGAAATTTTAAAACGTGTAGATGAAGTAAGAAAGAATACTCGTTTATATGTAGTAGTGGATACATTAGAAAACTTAGTGAAGGGTGGACGTATCGGTAAAGGAAAAGCGTTTATCGGTTCTCTACTTAATATAAAGCCAATTGCTAGTCTTGAAGACGGTGTTTATAATCCTGTAACGAAAGTTCGTAGCCAAGGCCAAATTGTAAAAACATTAGCTAAGTTATTTGAGCAAGATACGGCTGGAAAAGTCGTAAAAGCTGTTGCAATTCCGCATGCGAAAGCAATTCCTTTAGCTGAAAGTATGAAAGCGGCGGTTGAAAAAGTAAGTGGATTTGCTCAATCAGAAATTTTCTATACAACGCCTATTATTAGTACTCATACAGGTCCGGGCGCAATCGGATTTATGTATTTAGCAGAGTAATAAAAAAGCTACTTGAAAATATATTTCAAGTAGCTTTTTTATGTAAATAGAAAGTAAGAAATAAGAAGAGCTACACAGGCACTACCGCTAATGATATAGCGAGTCTGTAAATATTCATTCATAGAAAACACCCTTTATCCCGCTATTTGTGGACAGTAAAACTCTCTACCTCAAATTTAGCTGGAGCAAAGAGGTTAGGTAGCGGGCTGCCCGTAAAAGCTTGATTGGTGAAGGCAAATAATCAGTGGGGATGAAGAAAACCCACTAATTAAAGTTTCACTATAGGATTTTCTATATTATATGTTGGATATAGAAAATCAGTCATTACGTTACACATGTAAAGTTTCAATTTTTTCGTTTATTTGCTTATTATTTGTTGCGTTACTATAAATAAAAGTTTGACCTAAAAAGAGTACATGCAGTTGTTCCCACGGTAACATGCGCAAATTCCAATTATTTCGAAGTCTAGTTATTGCTTCACGAGGTGTTTCATCGGCGAGTGCAAAAGCTCCGTAATGCATTGGTATAAAATGCGTAGCGTTTAAATCTAAATAAGCTTGCACGGCCTCTTCAGGTGAAACATGAGATACTTTCATAAACCATTCTGGTTCATAAGCGCCAATGGGCATAAGAGCAATATCAATTAAAAAGCGTTCACCAATTTCTTTGAAACCTTGGAAATAGCCACTGTCACCACAAAAATATATGGTTTCCATAGTCGTTTCATTATCAATAATCCATCCACCCCAGTGAGACGTATTCATATCAAATAAGAATCTTCTCGTCCAGTGCTGAGCGGGTACGAAGTGAAAAGAAACTTCGTTAATTATCGTACTTTCCCACCATTTATACTCTTCTACATGTTTAAATTTCTTACGAGTAAATAATTTTTTTAATCCAATAGGTACAAGATATAGAACATCATCATTCAACTGGCGAAGAGTTGAAAAATCTAAATGATCATAATGACCATGTGAAATAAGGACAATATCAATTTTAGGTAGTGCTTCTATAGAGAGTCCAGGTTCTGTAAGTCTTGGAACTAGCTTTAATTTATTAGCCCATACTGGATCTGTTAATATATTAAGTCCATTCGTTTGGATAAGAAAAGTGGAATGCCCAATCCATGTGATAGTCGTTTTTTCAACATTACTTTGCAAAAATGCACTTTGTTTAACGGGTGATTGTTCTACTAAGAAAGAAAAATCTTTTTTGTTTTGCTTTCGTTCTTTACGCCAGCGTAAAAAAGAGCGAATTGATTTTTTGGTACTAACATTATCCATATTTTCATAGCGCTTTGCCATGAACATCACCTCATTTAAAATCGTTGTATTTGTATTGTACCGAAATGTTGTTAAGGAATACAGTGTAAAACATAGATTAATGTTTAAGGAATTGTTAAAAAATAGGGAGAGGTATTTACAAAAGTAACAATAAAATTAGTTTTATCACTTTTATTTAGAGAAATAATAGTAAAAAAATATATTTTGTCTAGTAATTCGCTTGAAATAAAAAAGTAACATACGTAAATTCGTACGATTTCGTGAACAAATGTAGTAAACAATTTTCTCGTAGTGTTAACTTTTGTTATTATAAACATAACCTATTTAAATTTAGGATAGAGAAAAGAGGTTTATAAATGAAGCGTTATCAA
>WPCH01238464.1_pt1 | contig 15172 bp, 17 predicted proteins | sample 5399881 | NCBI WGS metagenome assembly WPCH01 (sample SAMN12869468, study PRJNA574797) | sludge metagenome | isolation source: wastewater treatment of pH5 | place: China:Beijing | collected 2019-05-20
TCCAGACCCGAGACAGCTTAGCCAATCGATACTCCCAAGAGCCGTCTTTAGCTCAAATTGCCGAAGAGTTGCAAATCCCTCGCGAGGACATAGTATTCGCGCTCGATGCTATCCAGGATCCCATTTCGCTTTTTGAACCTATCTACAACGACGGCGGGGATCCGATTTTTGTTCTAGACCAGATTAGTGATGACAAGAACACGGACCGACATTTGGTCGAAGGAGTCAGTATCAAGGAAGGGATGACGCACTTAGGAGATAGGGAGAGACTTATTCTTACCATGCGTTTTTACGAAGGAAGGACCCAGATGGAAGTGGCTGAAGAAATCGGCATCTCCCAGGCACAGGTGTCGCGTTTGGAAAAAGCTGCTTTGAAACATTTGCGTAAGTACATGGCCACATCATAAATAAGGAGGAGAGGGTATGTCGCGAAATTCGATGAAAGCCCGTATTTACATAAGCCTTGCCCTTGTATGTACAGGTGTCCTTGCCGGACTTGTCCTATTTGTGGCAGAACGCCATCTAGGTTATGACAAGGCATACGCCGAACAGTTGATTCGTCTTCATGTCATCGCCAATAGCAATACGCCCCAAGATCAAGACCTGAAGTTGGTGGTGCGTGATGCAGTATTGCGGGAGACGGAGCAGATACTATCCGAAACAGACGATAAACAAGGAGCATATCTGCTTCTGATGGATAACCAGGACCGACTAAAATCAACTGCACAAGAAGTTGTGGCATCACGGGGGTTTGACTACCCTGTGGAGGTGAAGATGGGCCAGTATGTCTTTCCTTATCGGGAATATGCCTCCATGGCCCTGCCAGAAGGTTCGTATGATGCAGTCCGAGTAGAGCTTGGGGAGGCTAAGGGGGACAATTGGTGGTGCGTACTTTTTCCCCCCCTCTGTCTAAGCGAATTGGAGGGGGCTGAGCAAGACCTGGTAACCATTGACGAAAATAGTAGCTCCGGCAATCGACTCGTCTTTCGTTTCAAACTGTGGGAGCATGTCGTCGAAACCAGGTATGCCCAAGCCTTGCAAAAGTGGTGGCAAGCTTCGGCAGCGGGATTGCCAACATTATCTAATTAGGACCGCTGACACTGACCAACCAAACTTAACGGCCTCGGGCCGTTTCTTTTTTGCCCTTGGAGCATACAATAGTTATGATCGGAGGGTGGCGGCATGACTATGATGAAGACTTCAGAACTGCGCAAGCTTGATGTGATTAACATGGAAGAGGGTCGTTACTTGGGCAGTGTTTGTGATGTGGATGTCGATCCAGAGACCGGGCGGGTGCTCGCGTTGATTGTGGATGAAGTTAGGTCCTTCAGGTTCTTTTGGGGCACCAAACATACTGATTTGGAGATTCCCTGGAAAGATGTCGTGTTGGTCGGGGAAGATGTCATTCTCGTGAAAAACAGAACATGGAAACGATGACAGTTATGATGTATAATGTTCATGGATGTATTCTACTTCGAACTTTCTAGAGAGGTTGGATTTCATGCGTTGCCCTTTTTGTTTGCATATTGACAGCAAAGTCTTAGACTCGAGGCAGACCGAAGAAGGTGCCTCTATCCGACGCAGGCGTGAGTGTTCTTCCTGCCAGAAACGCTTTACTACATATGAACGGCTTGATGAGATGCCATTCTTGGTAATCAAGAAGGATGGTGGCAGGGAGGCCTTTGCCCGGACCAAGATTCTAAATGGCGTCTTGAGGGCTTGCGAGAAACGGCCGATATCATTGGAGGCCATTGAAGCAATGGTGGATGACATTGAGCGCGAGGTTCGTTCTGGACAAGATCGCGAAGTGGCCTCCGAGTTGATTGGCGAGCTCGTTATGGACAAGCTTCGTGTGTTGGACGACGTAGCGTATGTGCGCTTCGCGTCAGTGTATCGTCAGTTTAAAGACATCGATCGTTTTATCGAGGAATTACAGCAGTTGCGTAAGGAAATAGCACTCAAAAAGTAGGGTTTGGGCAGGATACGTAGAACATGGACATATTGGATAGAAGAGGTGAGGCTGTGAGGAAGGCGGAACGCTCCACGAAGAACCAAAAGCCAGAGGCCGCGGGAGGCATTAGAACCCGGGAGGTAATGGGGATTTTATTTCTGGCATTTTCTGTGTTCTCAGCGTTGGCGCTCTATGTGGATGCCACTGGTAAGGTGGGTGGTCAGCTCCGTACCGTTTTGCGCATATCCTTCGGGGACTTGGCGATCCTCTTTGTGGTGCTTTTTTTCGCCCTATCCTTGCACATTTTTCGCGGTAAGAAATCGCCCCCGTCTATTCAACGCTACCTTGGCTTGATCTTGCTTGTTTTATCAATTGTCTTATTCTTTCACATGCTGTATTACCGAGGTTATCAGTTTCCCCCGAGCTTTGCCGAGGAGATTAGTTACGCCCTACGGGGTGAAGGCGCTGGTGTTTTGGGTGCGGTGCTCCTTGTCGTTAGCTATAATGCCTTTGGCATTCATGGATCCTATGTCTTGGTAACGACAATGCTCTTGCTAGGCTTGATCCTGTTTTTTAAAATATCCCTTATTGATCTCGTGCAAAAGGGTTTCAAGTACCTTTGGGCAGCAATTATACGTTTGTGGCATGGACAAGTTGACGGTTATCGCGAATGGAGAGACGAAGGCAAACGTCGGCGTCTCCGATTACAGGAAGAGACTGCAGCTCCAGTACCCCCGGAACCAGTTGCGCCTGTGCAGACTCCGAGTATGAAGGCGAAGGGTAAAGGCAAAGGTACAAAAAAAAAGGACGACGTTGCAGCTGATGTTCCCGCTAAGACTGAAGAACCCCGGGAACAATTAGTGTTGAACCTTCCTTCCCAGGATGGGCAGGGCGCCCATGCATTGCCCCCCACGTATCTACTGAAAAAATCCAGTTCACGGGGAAGAAAGGCCGAAGGGACCCAGACTACTCTCCTTGAAGAGACGTTGGCCAGTTTTGGAATTGAGGCACGAGTGGTCAATATAAGCCAGGGTCCTGTTGTGACGAGGTATGAACTGCAACCCGCTCCAGGGATCAAGGTGTCTAGAATAACAGCGTTGGCTGATGATTTGGCCTTGGCTTTGGCTGCAGAAGACGTACGCATCGAAGCTCCGGTTCCGGGCAAGCCTGTGGTAGGTATTGAGGTACCCAACAAGACAACAGAAGCAGTATTACTTAGGGATGTCTTGGAGAGCCCTGAACTCGCAGAGCATCCGTCTCCTGTCGCTTTGGCACTTGGCAAGGATATTGCCGGCAAACCGGTGATTGCTGATCTGAAGAAGTGGCTCCATGTCCTAGTGGCAGGTTCTACCGGTTCAGGGAAGAGCGTGTGCCTGAATGCTATGATCTCCAGTATCTTGTTCCGGGCTAGTCCTGAAGTTGTTAAGCTGCTCATGGTGGATCCTAAGAGAGTTGAGCTGTCTGGGTATGACGGAATACCGCATTTGATTTCCCCGGTGGTTACGGATCCCAAGAAAGCCGCCGTGGCGTTACGCTGGGCGGTTGGTGAAATGGAGCGTCGTTATCAACTTTTTGCAGATTCTGGGGTTCGCAACATTGATATGTATTCTGAGTGGGCAAAAAAATCAGACCCCGAAGAACCCAAAGAGCATCTTCCCTATATCGTGATCATTGTAGACGAACTCGCAGATTTAATGATGGTTGCAGCCTCAGAAGTCGAGGATGCTATTTGCCGGTTAGCCCAAATGGCCAGGGCCGCGGGCATGTACTTAATAATTGCCACCCAGCGTCCCTCGGTAGATGTGATTACTGGCTTGATTAAGGCCAACGTTCCTTCACGCATTTCATTTGCCGTCTCAAGCCATGTGGATTCTCGTACCATTTTGGATATGGGGGGTGCCGAGCGCCTCATAGGTAAAGGTGACATGCTTTATTATCCTATCGGTGCCAGTAAACCCGTGAGAGCACAGGGAGCTTGGATTTCTGACAAAGAAGTGGAGGCTCTAGTTGAGTACTGGAAAAAACAAGGAGAGCCTGACTACCAAGAAGAGGTAGTGGAGGAAAGATTCGAGGAGTTCGCCTTGGATGAACAAGAGGATGATGAACTGCTCCCTGATGCCATACGACTGGTGGTAGAAAATGGCCAGGCATCCATCTCCATGCTTCAAAGGAGATTTCGCATAGGATATAGCCGGGCTGCGCGTCTTATCGATGTGATGGAGGTGCGGGGCATTGTCGGTAGCTATCAGGGTAGTAAACCCCGTGATGTACTGGTAGATAGCACAATTTTAGACGGAAGGTAGGAAAAAAGATGGGATTGGGGACACTGTTAGAGAAGGAACGCCTCGAGCAAGGCTTGACCATCGGAGAAATGTCCGAACGTACGAGGATCAAGCCCCAGTTTCTGCAAGCCATCGAACATGAAGACTATCATCTACTCCCGGGCGAAGCCTATGTGAAACCATTTATTCGCACTTACGCTAAGGCTCTTGGCCTTGACGATGAGATCTTCTTAGCTGATCAAGAAGTAGCAGCGACTAGTCTTGCAGAAGACGTAGAACCTGCCCATACAGTTGCGGTTGGAAAAGGTATTCGCGAACGCCGGGAACGGGCTAGGAGGGCTAGGAGGCGCCGCTTCATTTTTCGGTTAGTTGCAGCCATTGTGATTATTATCGGTTCGGTCTATTTTGCTATTAGGTTGATGAATATTTAGGAGGAACAGGTTTGCACGGAAAAGATTACTTAGTCCGGGCCATGCTCGGCGATAACCAAGCTAGAATTTTCGCACTTAGAACTACTGATGTTGTGAGCGAAGCACAACTTCATCATCAGACCACACCTGTGGCCACGGCAGCCCTTGGTCGCACACTCACCATGGGTTTGGTCTTAGGCGCGATGCTGAAAGGTGAAGAGACGATTTCGCTTCAGATCAAGGGAGATGGTCCTTTAGAAAGCATCGTGGTATCCGCTAACTCCCATGGTCGTGTGAAGGGCTATGTAGGCAATCCTCAGGTGGAATTACCGCTAAACGAGGATGGCAAACTTCCAGTCGGAGAAGCTGTAGGGCGGGGGAGCCTGTACGTTATCCGCGATTTAGGCCTGAAGGAAGCGTATCAAGGGACGGTTTCCTTGCAAACCGGCGAGATAGGAGAGGATTTTGCCTATTACTTTACGCATTCCGAGCAAACCCCCTCAGCGGTGGGTCTTGGGGTGCTTGTGGGGGTAGATGGCGTGCCTGAAGGTAGCGGAGGGCTCGTGGTACAGCTCCTGCCGGATGCGATAGCCGATGGCCGGTTTATTGCCGCTTTGGAAGCACGCTTAACACAGATGCCTGCCGTAAGTTCGTTGTTTACGGGAGGCGAGAGCGTGGAGAGCATCGTAGAGTCCGTTTTTTCTGGAATTCCTGTGCGTTTCATTGATAGGCAAGAAGTCTCCTTTGAGTGTGACTGCTCCTGGGAACGCTTCGAGCAGGCTTTGATCACCCTTGGTTCAGAGGAGATACAGGAAATGATTGACGCTAGCGAGAGCATTGAGACCATCTGTCACTTCTGTAATGAACGTTATAACTTCACTGTAGATCAGCTTAAGGCGATTTTTACAGAGCTTGGAAACACTAGGGAATAAATGTAGTCCCTTTCCGCATATATTGTTGTGGAAAGGGGGATTAGCAATGGCAAGAATGGCGAGAAACGAGAAGAATGGTCCTGGTCTTTTATTCATCGTAGTGACATTGATTGTGGTGGCTGTGGTAGGTGCAAGGTTCTTTGGCTTTATGCCAGGTGGCAACGGGGAAGAACCGCTTCCTCCAGTGGTGAGATCCAATGATCCCGCACCACCTAAGGGTGATGAAGAGGTGGACTTGACTCCAGCCGTGCTTGTATTTCATAGTCATGCATCAGAGAACTACAAGCCTAAGGACAGTCATGCACGTGGTTCATCGGGTGATATGGTTCGGGTGGGTGAGGCTTTTGTTGCCGAGTTGTCCAGTCTAGGTGTTGCTGCGATCCATGATAAGTCAGTCCATGACCAACCACGCTACAGCGAAGCATTTCTGAACTCGGAAAAAAAGGCTAATGAGTTGTTGGCAGCAAATCCTGGGATTCAAGTGGTCCTAGATCTCCATCGGGACGGTTTAGAGGATAAACCAGACGATTATACCAAGGCCCGTGCGAATGGTGTTGATGTTGCTAAGATTCTTTTTGTTGTCGGTGACAAGGACAATGAACATCTTGACGAGAATATCAAGTTCGCTCAAGCTATGAGTGACCTCTTGGAAAAAGAATACCCAGGGGTGACCCGTGGTGTGCGTGTTTTCAAATCGGATTACAGTGGAGAGCTTCATCCCAATAGCATTATGGTTTTAGTGGGCGACTGGCGCGGCAATAGTCTTGAAGAGGCTGTGGCCTCAGCACGCATTCTGGCGCGAGTGGTATCAAGATTCGTAAAGTGAAAGTAAATTGGGAGTGACATTCATGAACCAACATATACACCTGATAGGGATAGGCGGAACCGGTATGGGTCCTTTAGCAAAGGTTTTTCTTGAAATGGGCCATAACGTTAGCGGATCCGATCTTGAGCCTTCAGATACCACAGACTACTTAACCAAGCTTGGAGCCACGATATATTTCAAACACAGTGCTACGAATGTTAATGGCGCCACTAGCGTCGTTTATTCCAGTGCCATTCCCAGACAAAACCCTGAGATGATTGCTGCTCGTGAAAATGGCCTGAATATCTTGCATCGTTCTGAGGTTCTTGCACAGTTGCTCAATACGAAGCGGGGTATTGCGGTGGGTGGTGCTCACGGAAAGACAACGATCACATCCATGTTGGCCCTTTGTCTCGAAAATGCGGGATTTGATCCCACTGTCTTAATTGGCGCCCACTTTGCACCTTTTGGTCCTGGGGCCAAGTACGGGCATGGAGATTTTGTTGTGGCTGAAGCTGACGAGAGTGATGGTAGTTTTTTGCGCTATCGCCCTGAGATATCCGTTGTGACGAGCATCGAACCCGACCATCTAGAGAATTACGACGGGACCTTTGAGTCTTTGATCGATAGTTACCGCAGATTCCTGGCTAATTGTGCACCTAATGGTATGCGACTAATCGGGATTGACGATACGGTCGCCGCATCGATGAGTCACGAATACGACTGTGTAACGTATGGATTTTCTCCCCAAGCCCAGTGGCGAGCTGAGGTTTTGAGTTTGGATCAGAATAAATCAAAGTTTCGGGTATTGCGACGAGGAATTGTCTATGGGGAGTTTGAACTAAATGTTCCAGGTCGTCATAACATTTCCAATGCTCTAGCCTGTATAGTGGTGGCCGATTATGTGGGAGTGTCCATTGCCCAGACTCAAAAGGCACTTTGGGCATTTACCGGTGCCCAGCGTCGCTTTCAGATCATTGGCACCATGAACGGTGCAATCATCGTAGATGATTACGCTCACCACCCTACCGAGGTTGCTGCCGTGATCAGGGCCGCCAAGGAAGGGTGGCCAGCAAGGCAGATTGTGGCTGTTTTTCAGCCTCACCGCTATTCACGTACGCATCTGCTCTTTGATGAGTTCAGCAAGAGCTTCAAAGAGGCAGATGTAGTGATAATTACAGACATTTATGCACCGCCACCAGAACAGGCAATTCCCGGGGTAAGTGCCTCAGCCTTGGCGGATCGCATTCGAGGATATCAGCGGTCCGAGAAAGTATACCATATTCGCAAACAAGAGGATGTAGTACCCTTCCTACAGGGTTGGCTGGATAACGGGGATTTTGTCCTTGTTATGGGGGCCGGACCGATTTGGCGTGTTGCCAGAGACTTAATTCAAACCCTGTAGGTATAGGTTCCCAATCGGATCATAAATAAGATCCTTGCCTTTTTCATGCCCATTGGCCTCAACCAACATCAAGCGGTATTGAAAGAGGGGAATGAGTAGTAGGGCGCCCCGTAAAGCATCCATGCGCAGGATCGGTGCTAGGCGTTGCTGGAGTCCTAGGAGCTTTGCTTTGTATTCGTCAGAGTTGGTGCATCCTGCAAAATATTCGTCCAGTTTTGCTTTTTCTTGAGCTAGTTTAACCTGCGCATCCTTGGCCCATTGGTGATCGCCGTTACCTACAATATCCTGCAAGTAGATTGCGCCATTGCTGTAGGCCTGTTTGAAACTACACTTTCGTTTGAGTAACATATCTGTAGGAACCCCACCTGCTTGGAGCAGGTGGTAGGGAAAGGCGTATTTGAGTACTTTACCTGAAGAGAGATCCACAACGACACTGTGAATACTCTCTTTTTTTTGTAGGCCCCGGGCTTCTACGAGGAGCTCCCACTGTAGGTACTGGGCATAACGTAAAGCACAGTTTACCACATACGCCCTTTCGCTGGCACCGAATCCACTGACAACCTTCTTGCGGATGCTGGGCTCATGAAAGTATTGGTGGGGGATATGGGCTTGACTTAGTACCCCTTGTTTGCGGAGGACTTGCAGAATGCTGTTGAGACGGTAACTACCGGTGCAGATTAGATCTGCGCCGTAGGTCTCTGCGGAGCGTTGATCAAAGGTGAACTGTAATAGGCGCCCCTGGGCACGCCATCCATCCAATTCTTTCATCAAGGCATCCCCCGCCTGAACTTGCCAGACACCCTTGCGGATTTCTACCGGTTGTAAGTTACACAGTCGAAAAAAATCGAAAACCAATTGCTGCACAGTTTCGCCCCCTTACTAGAACAATTCCCATCCAGAGGTCTTGACTTCGGCTTGCCCCTTAATAAAGCGGTCACCGAAGTGATCTAGTTTTTCACGGATTTTTGTCTGTTCTTCGTGGGCCAAGAAAATCTCCATGATCTCACTTTCAAATGATCTTCCTAGGTTCAAATGGAGTAAGATGGCGTCCAGTTCTCCAATGATGGATTCGAACATGTTTATTTTCTGATGCAGGAGATACATAATATGCTCTTCAATGGTATCCTTCGTGATCAGGTTGAAAATGTGGACATCCCGGGCTTGCCCGAGTCGATGGACGCGGCCGATCCTTTGTTCGAGACGCATGGGATTCCATGGTAGATCGAAGTTGACCACTTGGTTGCAGAATTGGAAGTTCAATCCTTCGCCTCCCGATTCTGTGCTGACTAGAATCTGAGCTTCCCTTTGAAACATGTGACGTATCCACTGTTTCTTGCCTCGAGAGAGGCTGCCGTCGAAGGCTAAGGTTTGGTACCCAGCCTTTTCCAAACGATAGCGAATGTACTCTTGCGAGGCTTTGTATTCGGTAAAGATGATGATCTTGTCGTTCAGTTCCCTCACAAGACGCTCAAGCGCGTCGCATTTCGAGTTTTGTTTTACATCAGCTAGATCCTTAAGCAAACTCGCAACGGTTTCGAGATCATTTGGTTGCATGGTGCCCATCATTTTCTCAAGAGTGAGAGCAGTGGCCAAAAATGTCGAGCACACTTCTCTTTGCAGAGTGATTAGGGGGAGGATATTTTGCATCCCACTTTGCTGACTTCTCCCACGAACAAACTGCGTCACGCGGTCATAGAGATCCTGTTCCTTCGGCGTTAATGAGACGACGATGGGATGAACGATGCGTTGGGTAAAACGAACCGTTCCATCATCACGGCGATTGCGAATCATCACTTGGTCTAATAGGCCCTTTAACTCTTGGGGATTCTTAGGGGTCCTTTTGTTTTCGACAAATCGCTCCTTGAAGGAGCGGTAACCACCAAGCTGGCCGGGTTTGATTAGCCCAATCAGGTTATAGAGCTCCTTGAGATCATTTTGAATGGGCGTGGCGGTGAGCATCAGACTGTACTTTTTTTGGATGGAGTCTACAAACCGATAACTTACCGTGGCGCTGTTTTTGAGTTTATGCGCTTCATCGATAATTAGCAGATCATATGGAATGTCCGAAATGCGTGAGGCGTGCGGTTCACGTTTAGCGGTGTCTAGCGATGCAATGAGAATATCAGAAAAATCCCAATCCCACTCGCTGCGCTGGATACCAGCAGTTACATCGAATTTCTCATAGAGCTCATGATACCACTGCCATAGAAGGCTAGCTGGTGTGAGTATAAGAACCTTTTTTGCCAGACCACGTAATAGATACTCCTTTAGGATAAGTCCGGCCTCAATCGTCTTTCCTAAACCGACTTCATCTGCTAGAATTGCCTGCCCATGCATATCAAAGATGACGCGTTTGGCGGTTTCGATTTGATGGGGGTAGGGTACCACGCCAACTTGCTTCCAGCGCTCCTTAAGATATTCAATTGTAAGTAGCTCGTTCGTCTTTTGCTGGCTGATAGTCATTTCGTCGGCTTTCTTGGCAAGCTCAAACCAGTCCCAGCTATCGAAGCGTTTGGCCCTGAGGTGGCTTACGATTTGTTTAAAGCCGTCCGCGATAATTTCCCCTTTGTAGTGGGGCAAGTGTACTTCTTGAAATAAAGCTGGAGCCTCTTTTTTTGCCTCCGTCTTTAGGGGATCAGGAAAAAACTCATGCAATCGCTTCAACCTCCTTAGAACAGGGTTTCCATTTTCGCGATTTGTTATGAGGGCTAGCGAATGAAGGCCCTGGCAAATTTGTGTCAGCAGCAGGAATTTTGAGGGGCGCCTTTGAATAGTGTTGGCAACGTTCTTCAGGTACGTGAAACCAAAGGAGGAAGAAATGAAAAGACAGATTTTCGTTTGGACACTGCTCTTGGTACTGGTCCTAAGTGTAGGGGTGGCGAGTGCAGTGGAGTTGCTCGATCCGCGCGTTTTGGATATAGAAGGAGATCTTGGCGGGAAAATCGGAAGATCTGGCGGTACCATGACTGTTGACGCTGGCGCTTTTGGACCCAGGACATATAATCCACACCGTGCAACCGAAACTTCCAGCATTGATGTTACGGATCGCATCTTTGAAGGTCTTGTGACGCTTCATCGTGATACGGGTTTGGTTATACCTAAGTTAGCTCGCGACTACAAAGTCAGCGAAGATGGAACTGAGATCCTCTTCCATCTACGGCGCGGTGTACAGTGGCATGACGGCGAAGAGTTTACGGCTGATGACGTAATTTTCACCTTTGACGTTGTGTATGATGTCGATGTAGGCTCTAACTCCAGAAGCGGTCTTCTCATCGATGGTCAGCCCATGACATATGAGAAGATCGACCAGTATACTGTGAAGTTCACATTGCATCGTCCCCATGCTCCAATTATGTTCAGCATCGGAACTCCCATCGTTCCTGAGCATCTCCTGGGTCAGTCTTTCAAGGAAGGCCGTTTCCACGAAATGTGGGCTCTTGACAGTGATCTGCGAGACGTTGTTGGAACCGGTGCCTGGAGGGTATCTTCCTATCGTGTTGGGCAAGAGTTGGTATTAGTCCGGAACGACAACTACTATGAGTTTGATACAGCTGGAAACCGTCTCCCTTATCTAAACCGGGTTATTCTCCGATACTATGCCAGTACCGATGCATCTACACTAGCCTTTTCTAACGGTGAGTTTGATTATATCGGTATTCCCGCTACCGAGTACCCAAAGTATCTCGACAAAGAACCTCTAGGCAGCTGGAGCATTATTGAATCTGGTCCTAACCCAGGGTCTACATTTATTGTCCTCAACCAAAATCCAAGGGTTGTTCCTGAGCCAAAACTCTCGTGGTTCACCGATGTCAAGTTTCGGCAGGCACTTGCCCACGCAGTCGACAAAGCAACCGTTCTGGATATGGCGATGAACGGCAAGGGTTATATTCAGCACAGTCCAATTAACTTGAGAAACTTGTTCTTCTTGAAGGAGGATCTCAAGACGTATCCCTACGACCTGGACGAAGCGCACAGAAAACTAGAGACAGCTGGCTATCCCCTCGGTGAAGATGGTGTACGCCGTGATTCTAAGGGTAATCCTGTTGAGTTTGACCTGATTACCAACCCAGGTGTGCCAGTTCGTCAGAACAGTGGTGAACTTTTCCAAGAAGATATGGCTGCCCTCGGAATCAAAGTGAATTTTCAGCTTGTTGACTTCAACGTGGTAGTTGAGAAACTTACCAGCACCTTTGATTGGGATGGAATCCTCATTGGCCTAACCGGAACCTTCGATCCTAACGGTGGGTCTAACGTTTGGTTGTCCAGTGGAAACCTCCATGTATGGCATCCGCTTCAAGAGAAACCACATACCGAGTGGGAGGCCCAAATTGACGAGGTATGGCGTGCAGCCCAAACAGCCATGGACCCGGAAATCCGTCGCGAATACTACTATCAGTTCCAAGACATTGTAGCAGACCAAGTGCCACTTTTCTATACGGTAGCTGCAGTGAACATGGTTGCCGTACGGGATCATCTGCGCAACGCTACTCCTGATAGGGTAGGGGGTTCCATTGGTTCCGCCTGGAATTTCATTTGGATTGATAGATAAGATGCTGCAGCTGCAAGTGTCAACATTTGCGAGTTAAGTGACGCGGGAAGGCAAACAAAAAGCCCCACTGTGTTTTGCCATGGAGCTCGCTGACACGGGGACTTATGTTTTTTAGCTGAGCAAAGAGCGATGGAATTTTCTTAGGGTGTGACTGACACTACCATCAATGACCTTTCCATCCACCTTAATAATCATGCCGCCTCCAATAGAAGGGTCTATCTTGGTCTCAAGGAGTACTGTTTTGCCAGTAAGCTTGTGCAACTTTTCCTTGAGCTCCCCAAGTGTAGCATCGGGTAGGGGGACAGCAGATGTAATCGCGGCTTTCGTGGTCTGTTGTGCAGCTAGGACCAGTTCTTCGAAATGATGTGCGATGGACGGGATCAAAGTATCTCGGGATTTCTCCGTGATGAGGAGGAAAAAGTTTTCAGCGACAGAAGAGAGACCCATCAGTTTGATCAACTCACTTTTGCGCTCCTTCGGCGTTTTAGGATGATGAAATGCCTCGTAGACCTTGGGATCTGCAAGAATCAGAACAACCTGGCGTAATTCTTCATTGATATCCGAATGATCAGTTGGATTCAACGTGCCGAACAAAGCCTCCGCATAACGTTTGGCAACTTGAGACTGCTTATTCACGCTCATTGCAGGTGATGTCCTTTACTCAGGACATCAAGTTCGCCCAAGGTCTCATGAATTAGTTCTTGATGTTTCTGTTCATCAAGTGACTGAGTAATCACTTTTGACGCCAACAGGAGTGACAACTCAGCGACCTGTTCCTTCAACTCAGCCCAGGCCTTTTCTTTCTCGAGCTCGATGACTTCTTGCGCGCGGCGGGTCAAGGCCGCTGTTTCTGCTCGGGCCTCTTCCAACATTTCCGCCTGAAGAACCTCAGCACGTTTTGTTGCCTCATCGAGGAACAGGCGTGCTTGCCTACGGCTATCTTTGGCTTGCTCTTCTAGCTCTTCTCGCAAGGTAATAGCTGCAGCTTGATTCTCCTCCGCAGCCTTAATCTGTCCTTCAATCTCAGCAGTACGTTTATCCATGAATGTCCTCACCGGCTTGTAAAGCAGTTTATAAAGTAGGAGAACGAGGAGGATAAAGTTCACAGTTTGGGCGAGCATGATATTCTGATTAAACAAACGTAGTCACCCTTTACAACGAAAGTACGACCGTGGGGCGGCTGATTTAGTGCGCCCCACGTCCTTATAGCAATGCCATGAACCGCTCTAACAAAGGCAGAACGACGGAGAAAATCAAGAGTAGAACAACGGCTAGTGCATAGATGGCACCAGACTCAGAAATGGCCTGACCCAGAATCATCGTAGTTCTAATCGGACCTTCCATTTCTGGTTGACGGGCCATTGCCTCTACGGCTTTACCTGCTACATAGCCTTCACCAATACCAACCAATCCACCGGCTACTAAAGCAATCCCAGAACCAATGGCAATACATCCAATAATGATGGCAATCTCCAACATAACTTTATCCCTCCCTTCGCACCCTTGCGGACGGTTTTAGTTTACCTTGTTAGATATGTAAATTATAGCCAGCAATGTAAATACTGCTGTTTGGATGGCACCCATGAAGACACCGAACCAGGCTAGAAGTGGAACGGGGGCAACGTATGGGACCAACAGATAGAGAATACCTAACAGGATTCCTCCGCCAAAGACATTGCCGTAGAGGCGGAAGGAGTGGGATACAAATTCGGATAGCGATCCAGCGAGGTTAATAGGAAACATGAAAAAATAAGGTTCAAAAAAGCCTTTTAACCATGGTAAAAAGCCTTTTTTCGCAATGCTGGCTACGTGACCTACCACATAGATCATCAGGGATAAGGTGAGTGTGGTAGAGAGATCCTCTGTGGGGGAGTAAGCCCCTGGAATCACTCCGATGAGGTTAGCGAATCCAACATACAGAGCAACCATGAGAATTAGTGGAACAAAGACTTTCCCTTGTGGTCCGATGTCATTTGAAACGAGTCTCTCAATGCCATCAACGGCCACTTCAAGGAAATGCTGAACGCCTTTTGGCGTTTTCTGCAAATTGCGTGTTAAGATGAAGCTCCCTATGGAAAGTAGGGCTATAATGACCCAGGTCCAAAAAACGGGTTGATGGATTGGAAATGTGCCGATGTGAAAGAGAATGCTAGGCTCCACGTTTTTTCCTCCCATACAGATAATGATAAAGAATAGCTAGCCGGGTCATCAGCAGGCCGGCAAAGGTGGAAAAAAAGCTCAGATAAGGGCTCTGTATTCCAACAATAAGTGCCATGGCGTACAATAAGCAACGTTTCGCAAAGCTCTTGAAGTTAGAGCGGCGAGCACCTTTCGTATCAACCAAACCTCGTCCAGCATTTTGGAGCAGGATCGTGGCGTCAACGATCATCAGGCGAAAGGCCAAGACACCGATCATTCCTCCAAAGAGGAGCCCTAAAGAGACTTTAGTGCTCCATACTAAGGCCACCATGCTTAAAACAAGCGTAAGGATTAGGCTGGTGCGTAAAACTTGATTTTCATTGAACATTACTTCGGCTCCGAATCTTTGGGCAATGTGTCTAAGATTAACTTGATGGCGGCCCAGATTGCTGCCACAGACCCGAGTAGTACAAAAAGCAAACTGAAAATGGCCCGTGTACCCAGCCAGCGATCTAAGTATACCCCTAAAATGGTAAAAAAGGAAACACAGATTAATAGCGTTAGGCCTATTTGAGTAACCAGGGCAAGATATTTCAGGCTATCTTTCATCATTACTCCTTTCCTAGTCAGGCCGTCTTTTGGTCAATGTTCAACATCGAGAATTGAATTCCTTCTTGTAAATGGCTCTTTCGTGCGTGC
>WPCH01311921.1_pt1 | contig 15096 bp, 15 predicted proteins | sample 5399881 | NCBI WGS metagenome assembly WPCH01 (sample SAMN12869468, study PRJNA574797) | sludge metagenome | isolation source: wastewater treatment of pH5 | place: China:Beijing | collected 2019-05-20
GGGGGAGGGCGTGCTGTTCGACATCGGGGGCACCGTCCTCGACGACGACGGCGTGGGCTACTGCTCCGACATCACCCGCTGTGTCCATCTCGGCCCCCCGCCGCCGGGGTTCCGCGACCTCTACGCCGTCCTCCAGGACGCCCAGACGCAAGCCGTGGACGCGGCGGTGGTCGGCACGCCGTGCGAGGACGTGGACGCCGTCGCCCGCCGCCTCATCACCGAGGGCGGCTACGGGGACGAGTTCGTCCACCGCACCGGCCACGGCATCGGCATCGAGGCCCACGAGGACCCCTACGTGGTGGCCGGCAACTGTGAGGCCCTGGTCCCCGGCCATGCCTTCTCGGTCGAGCCCGGCATCTACGTGGAGGGCCGGTGGGGCGCCCGCATCGAGGACATCGTGGTCGCCACCGAGCACGGCCCCGAGGCCCTGAACCAGGTCCCCCACGACCTGATCGAGCTGTAGGCCGACCATGGACTTCGACGGCGCGACCGTCCTGTTGCAGTGGGCGGTGGGGGGCCTGGCCTTCTGCTGGGTCACCACCCGCCACCAGCTCCTGGGGATCGGCTACGGCTGGCTGCTCCGGGGGGTCTGGGGCCTCACGGCGCTCGGTGGCCTGGTGGTGGGCCTGCGCACCGACACGGTCCCGGTCCGGGAGGCGGCGGCCCTCGGCGTGGTGCTGGCCACCCTGGTGGCGCTCGTCGTCTCGGTCCGCCTGAAGGACAAGGGTCCGAAGGGCCTGCCCCGCTGGCTGGACCTACCGGCGCCCCTCATCGGCATCATCGGCCTGGTCGCGGCGGGTGTCGACGCCGGCGGCCCGGACGCGCTGGCGGTGGCCCGGATCGTGGTCGGGGCCGCGTTCCTCGGGGCCATCACCGACGCGATGCTCCTCGGCCACTGGTACCTGGTGCAGCCCGGACTCACCCGGGATCCGCTGTACGAGCTGCTGACCATGTCCACCGTGCTGTGGTTTCCCGAGGTCCTGGTGCTGCTGTGGCCGGTCGGGATGGTGTCGGTGATCAACGGCACCATCGATGACGGCTACGGCGGGATGTTGGGCTGGTTCTGGGTGATGAGTGCGGTGACCACGATCGTCCTGCTCGTGGTGACCCGCCTCGCCCTGCGCGAGAAGCAGTACTCGGCGGTCATGGCGGCCACCGGCCTGCTCTACCTGGCCATCCTCACCGCGGCGGGCACCGACCTCGTGGCCCGGGCCCTCCTCGCCTCCTGAACCGGGACCGGTAGCCGCCAGGCGCTCGTCCCCGCCCTGCCCGTCGCGACCGGAGACCGTCAACAGCCCGGCCATTCGGGCCGCGGATTCGCGCGGACCGGCCACCGCTACGCTTTGAGCCGATCATGAGCCAGGACATCGATGACGCTGGTCGCGGCCTGCGCATCGAGGTCGAACAGGGGCTGATCGTCTTTGCGCTCTGGGGCTTGGCCGTGGCTCAGCCCTTGCTCGACCTGTTCGGCAAGACCCCTGAGTTCTTCGTCGCGGCCGAGCTGAGCCGAGGGCAGATCGTGGGCTTCGCCCTCTGCTTCGTCTTCGTCGGCCCGATCATCCTGATCGCCCTCCAGACGATGGTCCATCGGGTGTCCCCGCGGGCCGGCCTCATCGTGCACCGGGTGATCGTCTCGGTCCTGGGCTTTGTCTTCGCCATGGGCCTCCTGGTCAGCCTCGGGCTGGATGGGATCGTCTTGACCCTGGTGTTGGCCGTGCCCCTCACGCTGCTCATCTACGCCCTCGACAGCCGTTGGGAGGTAGGACGCGCGGTGCTGTGCTGGCTCGCCCTCGCTCCGATCGCCTTCGTGGCGGTCTTCGTGTGGGGCTCGCCGACATCGGACCTGTTGTGGGCCGACCAAGCCGTGATCCAGCAGGACATCAGCGTGGGGCGGCCGGCGCCACTGGTCATGGTGGTGTTCGACGAGCTCCCCACCGCGTCCCTCCTCCGGACCGATGGGACGATCAACGAACGGCGCTTCCCCAACTTCGCTCGCCTCGCGGCGGGGTCCACCTGGTACCGCGAGGGGGTGTCGGTCGCGGCGCAGACCACCGCGGCGGTGCCGGGGATCCTGACGGGCGGAATGCCGGTCGATGGTGCCCTGCCCACATCCGCGTCCTACCCCGACAACCTCTTCACGCTGCTCGGCGGCTCCCACGAGCTGCAGGTGACCGAGACGGTCACCAACCTCTGTCCCGACTCGGCCTGTGACCCGGGCGGGGTCAGCTCGGGCTCGGCCCTGTGGGGTGCGGTCGTCGATGCCGTGGTCGCCTACGGCCACCTGGTCCTGCCTCCAGCAGCGCGTGGCGGCCTGCCCGCCATCGACGAGACCTGGGGAGGGTTCGTGGGGGAACCGGCGGGACCCGAGGTCGTGGACGAGGAGACCCGCAAGGACTTCATGGGCGAGCAGTCCCGGCAGACCGCAGAGCGCTCGCCCGCCGGACTCGGTTCGACGCTCTCGGCCGCTATAGAGACGACCGAAGCCGGCGACCGCTCGTTGATCTTCCTCCACGACGCATTCGTGCCGCATCGACCGTGGCGCAACACCCAGACCGGTGCCCGCTACGACGGTCCCGACGCCGGGGTCGGCACCGTCGAGACGGGCTGGCCGGAGGACGAAACCGTGGTGCGGGAGGGCTTCCAACGACACCTCGTGTCGGTTGGCTACGCCGACTTGATGCTGGGGCGACTCATCGACCGCCTGGAGGAGCAGGGGCACTGGGACGACGCGATGGTGGTGGTCACCGCCGATCACGGCGTGGGCTTCGATCCCGGCAGCGCGCTGCGGCCGGCCAACGAGGGGACCGTCAACGAGGTCTTCAACGTGCCGCTGTTCGTGAAGGAGCCGGGTCAGGTCGAGGCAAGGGTCGATGACCGGGATGCGGCCACGGTGGACATCCTGCCGACGATCGTCGACGAGATGGACATCGAGGTCGACTGGAGGTTCGACGGTCGCTCGCTCCTCGGCGCGCCGGAGCGAGATGGTGACGTCGACCTCTTCCCCGCCGGGCTGGAGCCTCGAACCGCGGGTTTCGACGGTGTCTTGGCGGCCGTGGAGCGCAATCGGGAGGAGTACCTGCCCTATGGCGAGAACTGGCTCGGGGTCGCTCAGGTCGGTGCCCTCGGCGAGCGGGTGGGGGACCCGGTGGTCGCCGAAGGTCCGGCGGAGGGCCTTCGCTGGGCGCTGGACAACGCCGACGCTCTGGTGATCGATGATGATGCCCAGCAGGCGGAGGGTCAGCCCATCCGCCGTCCGGTGGTCCTGACCGGCACCGTGACGTCCACGGGAGCGGCGATCCCCGACGAGCTGCTGGTGGGTCTCAACGGCCATGTCGCGGGTGTGGCGACGCTCTCCGGCGACGGTGACACGCGGACCTTCAGCGTTCTGGTCGCGGAGCGCTACTTCATCCAGGGTGACAACGACGTCACGCTCCTGGCCGTGGACCGCGATGACGCGACCGGGGCCCTTCACCCGCTCGAGCGCGACTGAGCCCGGGGGCAGGCAGGCTCACGCCGGCGGTCAGTCCGAGGCTGTCGGTCGCGGTGGCGTTGGCGGGCGCGGGGCTCACGGCGGCCGAGGGTGGGCAGCTGCCGCCATACTGGACCCATGCCACGCGCCATCTGGAGCGGCTCGATCAGCTTCGGCCTGGTCAACATCCCGGTCCAGCTCTTCAACGCCGTGAGTCGCAAGTCGGTCCGGTTCAACCAGATCGACTCGCGCAACAACGCCCGGATCCGCAACAAGAAGGTCAACGCGGAGAACGGTGACGACGTGCCCGACGAGGTGATCGTCAAGGGCTACGAGCTGTCCAAGGGCAACTACGTGCTGGTCAGCGAGGACGAGCTGGCGGCGCTCGACCCCGAGTCCCAGCGCACCATCGACATCGAGGAGTTCGTCGACCTCGCCGACATCGACCCCGTCTACTTCGACGCCACCTACCACCTGTCGCCGGACCCGGCCACGGTCAAGGCCTACGCCCTGCTGGCCCGCACCATGGAGCAGGCGGGCAAGGTCGGCATCGCCCGGTTCGTGATGCGCCAGAAGCAGTACCTGGCCGCGATCCGGCCCGTGGAGGGCCACCTGGTGCTCTCCACCCTCGTCTACGAGGACGAGGTCAACGGGGTCGACGACGTCCCCGAGCTGGACAAGGTGACCGCGGTCGACGTCTCCGACAAGGAGCTGGCGATGGCCGAGCAGCTGGTCGAGTCACTGGCGGGCTCCTGGGAGCCCGAGAAGTACCGGGACATGCACCGCGAGCAGGTCATGGAGCTGATCGAGCACAAGGCCGCCGGCGACACCGACTTCGTCGTGGCCACCGAGGCCCCGCCGCGGGAGAAGGTCGTGGACCTCATGGCGGCGCTGGAGGCCAGCGTGAAGGAGGCCAAGGAGGCCCGGGGGCGCCATCCCACCTCCGGCGAGGCCGAGCCGGCCAAGAAGAAGCCTGCGGCGAGGAAGGCCCCGGCCAAGAAGAAGACGGCCTAGTCGGACGTGCCCGTCGTCGAGATCGACGGCCGGGAGCTGTCGGTCACCAACCTCGACAAGGTCCTGTACCCCGAGGTCGGGTTCACCAAGGCCGAGGTCATCGACTACTACGTCCGGGTCGCCCCGGCGATGCTGCCCCACGTGCGGGGCCGGGGGGTGACCCTGCGGCGCTATCCCGATGGTGTCGACGGCCCCTCGTTCTTCGAGAAGCGCTCGCCGGACCACCGACCCGACTGGATCGGGACGGCGCTCGGCCCCGGGGACCGCAAGGGCGGGATCCACTACCTGGTGATCGACGAGGTGGCCACGTTGGCGTGGGTGGGCAACATGGCGGCCCTGGAGGTGCACGCCCCCATGGCCCGGGCGGTCGACATCGATGCCCCGACGATGGTCGTCTTCGACCTCGACCCCGGCCCAGCAGCCGGCATGACCGACTGTTGCCGGGTGGCCCTCGACATCCGTGACGTCCTGACCGACCTCGACCTCGAGGCGTGGGCCAAGACCTCCGGCTCCAAGGGCCTCCAGCTCTACCTGCCGCTCAACACCCCCCACACCCACGAGCACGCCTCGTCGTTCGCGCTGGCCGTCGCCCAGCTCCTCGAGAAGCAGGACCCGAAGCGGGTCACCAGCGTGATGAAGAAGGACCTGCGCCGGGGGAAGGTCTTCGTCGACTGGAGCCAGAACTCCCACCACAAGACGACCGTCGCCGCCTACTCGCTGCGGGCCCGGCCCACGCCGACGGTCTCCACGCCGGTGACCTGGGACGAGGTGGCGTCCGGAGCCGACGGGGCGGTGCTGTCCTTCACCGCCCCCGAGGTGCTCGAGCGGGTCGGCGACCGGGGTGATCTCTTCGCGCCGACGGCGACGCTCGAACAAGAGCTGCCCCGACCCCGCTCCTAAGATCGGCGGCCATGGTCCAGGTCACCGGGTTCGACCACATCGTCCTGAACGTCGCCGACGTCGAGGTGTCGGCGGCCTGGTACCGCGACAAGCTCGGCCTGGAGCTGATCCGCATGGAGGAGTGGCGCCGCGGCGAGGTGCTGTTCCCGTCGCTGCGCATCGACGCCACGACGCTCATCGACCTCCTGGCGGCCGGCCGGACGGGGGAGAACCTGAACCACTTCGCGGTGGTGGTGGATGCTGATCTCCAGACGGTGATCGACAGCGGGGAGTTCGACCTGGCCGGCCCCCCGCATCCCAGCGACCTCTTCGGCGCGCGGGGCCAGGGCCTCGGCATCTACGTGAAGGATCCCGACGGCAACACCGTGGAGCTCCGCACCTATAGCTGACCAAACCGGTCAGGAATGACGGAATCGGCGCGCTAGGGTGCGGCCATGACCGATCCTTCCTGGGGCTTCGACACCCGCCAGATCCACGCCGGGCAGGTGCCCGACAGCGAGACCGGCGCCCGTGCGGTCCCGATCTACCAGACCACCTCGTACCAGTTCCGGGACTCCGCCCACGCCGCCAACCTGTTCGGGCTGGCTGAGGTCGGCAACATCTACACCCGGATCATGAACCCGACCCAGGCCGTGGTCGAGGCCCGGGTCGCGGCCCTCGAGGGTGCGCCCGACACCGCCCTCGGCATCCCCGGGGCCCTCCTGGTCGCCTCGGGCCAGGCCGCCGAGACGCTGGCCATCCTCAACCTGGCCGAGGCGGGCAGCCACATCGTGTCGTCGGCGGCGCTCTACGGCGGCACGTACAACCTGTTCCATTACACGCTGCCGAAGATGGGGATCGAGACCACCTTCGTCGAGGACCCCGACGACCTCGACGAGTGGCGCGCGGCGGTGCGCCCCGAGACCAAGGCGTTCTTCGGGGAGAGCGTCGGCAACCCCCGCAACGACTTCCTGGATCTCCGCGGCATCGCCGATGTGGCCCACGACGTCGGCGTGCCCTTCATCGTGGACAACACCGTGGCCACCCCCTGGTTGCTGCGCCCCTTCGAGCACGGTGCCGACATCGTCGTCCACTCCGCCACCAAGTTCATCGGGGGCCACGGCACCGCCATCGGCGGGGTGATCGCCGACGCCGGGTCGTTCGACTTCGGCGCCCATCCGGAGCGGTTCCCCCAGTTCACCGAGCCCGACCTCAGCTACCACGGGCTGCAGTACTGGCCCGCGCTCGGCCCCGGTGCCTATGTACTCAAGGCCCGCGTCCAGCTCCTGCGGGACCTCGGTCCGGCGATCTCGCCCTTCAACGCCTTCCTGCTCCTGCAGGGACTCGAGACCTTGAGCCTGCGGGTGGAGCGCCACAACCAGAACGCCCGGAAGGTCGTGGAGTTCCTCGCCGGCCACGCCCAGGTCGAGGCCGTCCAGTACGCCGGCCTGGCCGACTCGCCCTGGCACGCCCGGGCCGACGAGCTGACCGGCGGCCGGGGCTACGGTTCGGTGCCGGCGTTCATCATCCAGGGCGGCAAGGAGGCCGGCCAGCGCTTCGTCGACGCCCTCCAGCTGCACAGCCACGTGGCCAACATCGGCGACGTCCGCAGCCTGGCCATCCACCCGGCGAGCACGACCCACAGCCAGCTCAGCGAGGCCGAGCAGGTCTCGACCGGGGTGGCCCCCGGCCTGGTCCGCCTGTCGGTCGGCCTGGAGTCGATCGAGGACATCATCGTCGACCTCGAGGTGGGCTTCGCCGCCGCCAAGGCGTGATCCGTCCCGGCGCCCACCGGGGGCGTCGGCCGGTCCTTCACCACACACCGCGCGATTGCGGTCACGGAGGGTCCACCATCCGCGCGCGGGTCGTCACTAGCCTTTTCTCAGGCTTCACAGCCGAGGAGGTGGTGGCGATGGCATGGATCGCTGGTGGCGAGGAGCGGACGGTGCACTCCGGGACCGCAGCGGGTGGGGGGACGGGCTCGTGCCACGCCGTCGACCCGGACTCGTTGACGACCGCCTGTGGGGTGTTCACCAGCCGTCTGCAGCTCTGGCAGGAAGTGCCTTTCGCCCGGGTCCGCATGGCCGGCGCCGAAGCGTGCCCGACCTGCGTCGCCCTGACCGAGCAGGAGCACGTACCGGCCTGAGCCCGGGCGGGGCGTCGGCCCTGCCGACCGTCCCGCTACGCTCACCCTCCCAATCGGGCGATTAGCTCAGCGGTAGAGCGCTGCCTTCACACGGCAGAGGCCACTGGTTCGAAACCAGTATCGCCCACTCAACGTTTCCCCTGGTTAGGGGGGCTATTTCGCTCGATTCTGGCCTCGCAGGGCGGAGAGCACTCCCGGCTCAGGCCGCGAACAGGCCGCGGGAGCGCCAACGCTTCGGCATAGCGGCTCCGACTTCGGAAAGGTGCCAGCGGCTGGGTCGTAGCCTGATGCGGATGGCCCTCACTGCTGATCTGGGGGAGTCACGGCGACTGCGCCGGTCGCTCGATCGCTATCTGAGGACCGCAGTTGACGACGCCAGCCGCCTGGTGTGTCGTTTCCAGGACTCGTGCCGCAAGTCGGTCATGGACCGCACGCTGGTCGAGGGTCAGGCGTCGTACGTCGGGACCCGCTATGCCCTCGCGGACTCAGGACGTCCACTTCGGATCCTTGTGGTGCCGAAGCAGGTCGGCGGGAGCCTCGCGCAGGACCGAGGGCGTGGCTATGAGCACATCACCGTGGAGGGCCGCGCCATCCAAGTGGAAACCGCCAAGGCTGGCCAGCGTCCGCACCCCCGTACGGATCACATGATCGGCACGGCTCTGGCGCTCAAGGTCCTCCTGGGTCTGCCAGTGAACAAAGCGGAGACGTTTCTCCTCGAAGGTGAGATGACGCATGTCTTCGATTGCATGGCTCTTGCCAACGCCACGCTCTGCTCGATGGTCGGCTCTGACGCCTCCGGGCAAGGGTCGAACACGATGATCCAGAATTGCACCGAGCACCTTGCACGCACGGTGGCGATTCTCAGACCGAACGTCCTACTAGCTGAGGGCTACAACAAGACCGGCTGGTCACCTTCGAAGGCGGCGGCACAGGTCTTGCGCGTTCCGCTTCCGCCGAAGAACTCGCTCACCACGGTTGATGCTCCGCATGGGCAGGTCGCGTTCATCTCAGCGGTTCACCCATCCCGGAACTGGTTCACGCCCACCATGCCTAGTTGGATCGAACTTGAACCCCTACTTGGCAAGGCTCGGGGCATCGCTCTCGGGTCATAGCCATGTCAACCTGACGGGGCGGCCAGGACCCTGGGAGGTTCAGTGGTGTCTCTCGGCACGGGTCCACGCTCGACGTCTCCGCAGCGTGCGCATCGGTGTCGGTTGGGGGGTGCCACGAGTGAGCGGCCAGAGGATCTGCTAGTGCGTCAGGCTGACCGCTCTGAACTAGGGCGTCCAGAGTCCCTTTGGGTCGCTGACAGATGAGCCATCAGGGGCGACCACAACGGCAGGGATGCGCATGAACTCCGCTCCGTAGGGGTCTCCGCCAAGGCTGGCTACGAAGTCCGCGACGAACTTCTGCCACTTCGGGTGTGGCGAGATGATGAAGGCGATGTCTCCCCAGTTGAACTTGAATGCAGGCGGGTCTCCGGAACCGCGAACGCGCCACTCTCGCTCGTGTGTCCACTCCGACGGCGTGGCAAGGTGCGGTTTCAGAGCAGGCGCGCCTGGACTGGGCTGCGCGCCGGGCCACCAACGTGTTGCTCGAAACCGCAGCTCCGGGGGTAAGGCTTTCACGTGGGGCCATTCGTCGCCGCGTACGTAGAAGGCCGGTCCACCCCCCTCGCGAAAGACGAAGTCCTTGTCGAACACGATCCCGCAGGGCGTGTACCTCTTCTCCTTCATGAGCGTCTTGATCCCAGCGAGGGTGCACTCGGTGAAGCAGACGGCGGGCAAATCATTGCCGAATGTTGGGAATGCCCGGATCTGGCGATCGATCAGGATCGTCGCCAGCCGGTCCCAGTCGGCTTTGTCCACGACGCTCTTCGGCACCTCGGCTGGCCGGTTACCACTTCGACCCGTGAAGTGCGCGACGTGGTCGGACAGGTCTGGCTGCTTGTAGGTACGAAGTCGATTGATCTGCATCGGGCACACGGTCCTAGCAGGGAGCGACGTGTGGCGCGCCCTCATCCCAAGGTTGATCCGAGGATTCGGGCACGGCTCCGTTGCCGGGCGAACGCTCGAATCGATTTGGTCGGTGCGTCCGTCCGCACTCAGGTCGCGAGGTTGATCACGTGGCCTGTCGCTGCCGCCTCGTCCGCGGCAGCCGAGTAGAGGGCGTCGAGCTTGTCATTGAGGCGCTGCTCGGTACTTGGGAACAGGTGGCCATAGCGGTCGAGCACGGTAACCACGGAGCGGTGTCCGGCCCGTTGTGCGACCTCGGTCGGGCTGGCCCCGGCGAATATCCACATCGCGACGGCTGTATGCCGGAGTCCATGCATCGTCAGGTCATCAAGTCCGGCTTGGGCGACGGCGGGCTGCCAGAACCGCTGCCGAAAGCCGTTGATTCGGATCGGCCCTCCCTTCGGTGCTTGGAAGAGTGGCTCGTTCAGGCCACGGTGGTGGGTGAGCGGTCTGATCTCGTCCATCACAATCTTCGGTACGGACACGCTGCGATGCCCAGCCTTGGTCTTGGGAGGGCCGTACCGCAGACCAGATGGCTCGTCGTGAAGCGTCTCGGAGACCTTGATTGAACCAGCCAGGGGATTGACGGATGAGACGCGGAGACCAAGCAGCTCCCCTGGGCGGAAGCCGCCGATCGCACCGGTGATCACGAGAGGCCGGTACCGCTGGTCGATTGCCTCGGCAAGAGCGAGGACCTCGGAAAGGTCCAAGAACCGGATCTCGCGCCTTTCGATTGCCGGAAGGGCGAGGTCTTCACACGGAGAAGAGGCCAACCGTCCCGCCTTGACGGCCGCAGCCATCGGCTGAGCGAGCAGCAGAACTACTCGCCGAACAGTCTCCGCTGCCAGGCCGGACGCGACCAGACCCGCGATCCACTCCTGTACTTGCAGGTACTCGACTTGTGCGAGCGGCACATCCTTCCAGAATGGGATGACGTGATTCTTGAGATGGGACTCGTCTCGGGCCAGAGTCGACGGCCGGAGTCCTTGTCGCGTCTTCGCCCACTTGGCGATCCACTCACCACAGGTCATCTTTCCGTGGTGCGGATCGACCCAGCTTCCCTTGGCCATGTCAACCGTGACCTCGGCCAAGAACTGCTTGCCTTCCAGAGCTGACGGGAAGCTCTTTGACCGTTCCCGGCCATCTGGTCCTCTGTAGCGAACGCGCCATGGCCGGTTCCCGGTGTAGCCATCGTTCCTTCGGTTCTGGATGTGGGCCATGCGGTTAGTGTCCTCGGGTTCACTGACAGGCGAGCCAGGTTCGGACTTCATCGGCCAGGTACCGCACGTGGCGGCCTGCCTTGTGGAACGGTGGACCCTCGTGCCGGTAGCGCCAGTCGGCAAGCGTGCGCTCGGGGATCTTGAGCAGTTCTGCAACGTCTCCGGGAGTGAGAACCTCGTCCTTCGGCAGGAGTGCAGCGGCTTCAGGCGGCATCGCTGGACACCTCTCCGAGCCATGTGGGCTTGTCGCCGAGAGTCTGCCCTGTGGTGATGTCGCGCCAGTTGCCATCAGCATCGATCCGCCCCAAGGCCCGGTACTCCCGTGCGATGCCCCGGAGGCGTCGCTCGTTGGCTCCTGTCGTTCCAAGAGACGCTGCGACTCGGTCGAGGTCTTCGACTGACAGCGTCGGTACAGCTCGCACAGAGCGGGGGCGTGTCTCGACGAGGTTCTGTGCGACAAGCGGCGACCTCGGGGACAGGTGCTTGTAGAGCGTGCTCATCGGGATGCCGGTTTCGGCCGAGAGGTCCTGGCGGCTGAGCCAGTCGCCGCGCCGGTCAAGGTGATCAAGGGAGATCAGCCCGATGTCGCCAAGAGCACGGAACGCGTCGTGGCTCGGTCCGGCTTGATTGAGAATTCCGCCGACAGGAACGGGAGCTGCCGACTTGATATTCGCTTGGGCCGCCAGCGCCGGTGGGACTCGAAGGTCGTAGATGGCAGGCCGAGTTGACGTCGCGTCCTTCACGATTCTGAGCCAACCCCCCTTGCGTGCCAGTTGGAGTCCGTCTCTCGCCCGGTTCTTGTGGCCCCCCATCTCCGCGGCGACGCGTCGGACGGCCAGGGGAAGCTCGCCAGGACCGCCGAACGTGCGGGCGAGGGATACCACCGAGCGGAGGGTCAGGTAGGTGAGTCGTCCCTGGTCCCCTGGCCAAGCTCGGTCGCAGATGATCCGCTCGATCCGGTCGATCTCCTTTAGGGCCGTTGCTCGGTCCACAATCCGGCGTGGGCTGCGGTGTGGCTTCGATTCTCCTCGTGAGATTCCTGAGGTAAGCGTGCCGTCAATCTCAAGGTCGCCTAACCCGCAGATCCGCGCAGCATCGGTGAGCCGCCCGACGACCAGGCTGCGAGAGATCTGCTCAGCGGCGATAAGGCCACCTAACCGGACTGCTGCCCAGAAGAGGACGTTGTTGCGTTCTCCGGGTCGTGTGGAGCGAACGCGATCTTCTTCTGCACTAAGGACCGCGAATGCATAGCCGTTCCTCATTGGACGGCCTCCGAAAAGTCGATCGCGCTGCGTGTCGTAGTCCAGTCAGCAGCCACTCCGGCGCAGGCACGGCCGGGGCGGCGGGGTCGAGCCATCGATAGTGGCTTCCGCTCGCATGTCGGGAGGGCGGGACGACGACGTATCGACCGGCTGCCTGGATGTCGAGTCCGGGTCCCATCTTTCCGCCGGGTACCTCGGGGCTGTCCTCAAGGCGATACGAGTCGCTGTCGTCCCAGCGCCATGCGATGGGTTCGACCGTGAACCAGTAGTGCTGTCCGCCTCCACCAGTGAGAGTCGTGCGAGTGTCGGGCAGCGGACCTACATGGGAGACGAGATCGCTGAGTGCCTCCGATCCTCCGTTGCGAGGATCGACATCGAGCACGACCACCGACGACGGGCCAGTAGCGACCGCCAGATTGATTGCCGGTTCGCGCTTCAACCACCATCGGATCGCCTGAGCTTCTCGACTCGCCCCTCGTACCCCATGTCGGACGAGACCGTGCGGATGCTTTCCGGCTGCCCCACACGCCCGCCCACAAGCGCAGTTCCCATCGCCCAATATCCCATAGACCGGAAGAACGAAGTAGCGTTCCACTGCGGCAAGTCTCAGGGCTTCGCATCGAAGACTGCCGATATACTCCCCCATATCGAAGTCAGAAGGCCCCCTGTGGATAGATTGAAAACTCTTGCTCATAGGGTCTATTGTATTGAACGGTAAGAATCCTCCTCCGAACCAAGTCACAGGGTCAAGTCGTGAGGATTGGCAGTTGTTGCGGCGCTAATGGCAAGCTATTGAACTTGTTCTTCATAGATACATATCCAGACCTATATCCTATGATGTGATGTATCGGTCTGAGACAACCCAGAGTACGAGTGCCGGACTCGATAGACTTTCGTGGTATAAGAACGATCAATCCGAATCAATTGAAGAGGGTATTGCAGGGGGGGAAGCAGTGGCGATCGACATCACCTACGACTTTCGCACCGACGCCAGCGGTGACCCCGACGCGTCTAGTCCAACATTGCTGCGCTACCACCACCTGCTATGGAGCAAGCCGCTCCCGTCAGGCAGGGACTTTCAACTCGTCCCAAGGCATCGGAAGCCGTACGCCCTCGTCCACGACTCGGACCTGGGCAGCTTTTACTTGACGAGTGACTCCGTCCTAGCGACCTTCACCCGGCGGCCCGACATGCAGACGATCATCGGCGAGCTGCCGCCCGCCGACATCGACGCCCTCGACACGATCACCTACACCATCGGCGGGATGGTCCTCTGGCCAGGCAATCAGATCGACAGGAAGTGGACGATCAACCAGGCCCGCGGATGCACCCGCCCCATCGCCGACCGCTTCGACCTGACCATCGAGTGCGTGCGCCGCCACTACGAGGGCGACACCACGCATCCGCTAGCTGCTGCGTTCGACCGCTACCGCGACTTCTTCGACCTCTTCGGCAGCTTCCCTGGATACATCGACTTCTGGCTCCTCGATGACCTCGTTGATACCGACGGCGGCGTGAAGCTATTCCTTCCCTCGGAGGACTTCACCCTGCCGCCGGTCCCTCGGACTCTCGCTGACTACCTCGCCTACTGCGAGCACACCATCGAGTTCGTCACGGCTCGGAACGAGCGCATCCACCAGCTCGCACTCTGACGGAGCCAACGCAGCGTCCGGTTCCTGCCTCCCTCTGCCGACGATAAGGGGCGCTGCGGCAGCAGCGTGACACCCCTAACTTCGGTGTGTGCGCAACGACGGCGATTCGACACTCTGGCTCGACTTCCACGATGACGCTGGCAATCCCATGCCTGTGGTCATCGACGAGGTGATCAGCGATACCGTCTTCGTGCGCCACCCCGACCCCGGCGACGTGCCGCTCGGGCGCGTCCCCTTAGAGCCGGGTCAGAGCGCGGTGATGACGACCCCGATCGATGGCGTCGGACTCTGCGCCAGCGGTGAGGTCGGGGCTGACGACGAGATGTTTTCGCTGCGCGTAGTTCCGGAAGGGCGCGCAGATGGCGTTGTCTTTGGCCGTACGTTGCGACACGGCGAGCTTGACGACGGGCGTCGAGTCCACGTCCGCCCCGGAGAGTCGTTCAGTCTGGCACCGGGAGCGGTGGCTGTGGCCCTCGCCGCCATCGACGACTACTACCGACAGGTCGATTCGTCGCGACCCGAGGGCTGCCTCGCTACCGCCCTGCGCGTCTGGTTCGGCATCGGGTCGCACGACGAAGCCTCTGAGATGCGCATGCTCACGGTTGCAGCGGCGCATCGGCTCGATGCGGCAGAGCACCTTCTTCGCCGCGCGGCTCACGTTCGATATTCCATGAAGGACGAGGATGATCTGCGCGCTGCTCAGCTCGTCGCGAAGGTAGACGAGCTAATCCATCTCGTTCAGGAAGGCATTGTTGCGACTGCTCGCTGCATCGCTCTTGTCGAGCGCGGCACCGAAGCCGCTGTTTTCGCATTCAGACTTCCAAGCGCAGTCCTATTGCACAAGGCGGCCATCAAAGACCTTCGCGACGCCTATGAGCACATCGAGGAACGCGCATTCGGCCGAGTTGGCATCAGGGGCGTCAGCGACGAGAGAGCGTTAATGATCTTTGATCACGAACCGCTCGTGCGGAGCGGTGTCATCGAGTACATGGATCATCATCTCGATCTCGATGTCCTACCGGATGTCCTCGATGGGTGCCGATTGGCCATCAGGGCGCTCGCGGGTGGGCCGCCCGAACCGTCCTCCTAGTCGCTCGTTGGCTCCTGCCATGCGGAGTGCCCCAGAGGTGCCGGTAGCGGGCAGGGCGAGCCTGCCTCACTGAGCACGAGCACTCTCAGACCCAAGTATTTGGGCCGCGGTGTGGCTCGTTCCGGTGGTGATAGCTAGTTCATGTGCGGGCGACGGCTTGCAGGTAGAGCCGCCTGACGGTGTTGTCGTGCCAGACGCGGCCGCCGCGGATCGAGTCCCGCGGGGTGGTGTAGGTAGGCGCCGGTGTGATGCTCGACGCTCAGTCAGTGTGGCTCATGCGGGGATGGCCAGGGGCACCTCCTGGTTGGGCGGGTCGGCGATGGTGACCTCGGGGGCGGGCTGGTTGAGC
>WPCH01227434.1_pt1 | contig 15095 bp, 13 predicted proteins | sample 5399881 | NCBI WGS metagenome assembly WPCH01 (sample SAMN12869468, study PRJNA574797) | sludge metagenome | isolation source: wastewater treatment of pH5 | place: China:Beijing | collected 2019-05-20
CACTTCCTCATAATCTACGGTAATATGGACTTGAGACATGTTTCTTCACCTCCGGTTTGTGTTGTGTCGTAACTACATTGTAACCGAACGGAGAGACATGTTCTCTTTTTTTCTAATTTACACCATTATACGGGCACAACCTTTCTATCTTTGTATTTTCAATAAATCTAAGGTTTAATCTCTCCTTGTCTGTCCATTTGAACAATAATAATTTTATTTGTTCAAATGAACAAAATCTTTTTTTAATTTGTGTCTTGTTATGAATATTGAATTGTAAATTGTTTTTATAAACGTAGAAACTTATGATTAATATTGTTAAAATTATAATAATCTAAAGAGAGGAGAATTTATATGAAATTTAAAGCAATATTTGAACCACTAAAGATTGGTACTATGGAAGTGCCTAATCGTCTTATGGTACCGGCGATGGCTGGTAATCTTGCTGAGGATGACTGTACTGCCGGGGAACGAATGATTCGTTATTATGCAGAAAAATCAAAAGGAGGTTTTGGACTAATTACGATAGAGGTTACTGCCGTATCTCCGGAAGGTCGTGCCGCTATTCGCCAACCGGGACTTTGGTGTGACGAACAAATTGAAGGATATCGCAAATTAGCAGATGCTATTCATCAATATGGTGGAAAGATATCCGTACAATTACATCATGCCGGGAGACAGACACTTCCGATAGTCAACGGTAATCTTGAAATCATATCCAGTTCTCCGCTTCCATGTCCATTTTGTCAAGTGATTCCAAGAGAACTCTCTACTGGGGAAACTTATGAAATGATTGAAAAGTTTGTAGATGCAGCAGAGCGTGCATATAAAGCTGGTGTAGATGCTGTTGAAGTGCATGGTGCTCATGGATATTTGATTGCACAATACATGTCCTCTTATTCTAATCGTCGTGTGGATGAATTTGGTGGAAACTTTGAAAACCGCATGCGCTTTCCTCGTCTGATAATTGAAGGCATCCGCCACAAACTTGGAAATGCCTATCCGATTATCTTCCGTCTCAGCGGCGAAGAAAAGACTACAGGAGGCAGAACCATTACAGAATCCCGTGCCGTTGCCAAGGTTATGGAAGAAGCCGGAGTAAACGCCATAAATGTTTCTAGCGGAACTTATGGCAGTATGGAATGGATATGGGGCGCAAGTGATTCTGCACCTGGTTATATGGCAGAATTCGCAAAGGAAATTAAACAATCTGTAAGTGTGCCCGTATTTACTGTTGGTCGTGTTAATGACCCTTACTACGCTGATGAAATAGTTGCTTCAGGAAGAGCAGATATGGTAGCAATCGGTAGACAATCCATTACTGATCCGCATTTTGCTAACAAAGCACTAACAGGAAAGCTGGATGAAATTGCACCATGTATTGGATGTCATCAAGGTTGTACTGAAAAAGTTCTACAGAGTGAGTGTCTCACTTGTGTGGTAAATCCTTTTGCTGGACATGAAGCGGATTGGAAAATCACTCCCACAGAAAACGCAAAAAAAATCATGGTTGTCGGTGGTGGTCCCGCTGGTTTACAAGCTGCTTGGATACTGGCAAAACGCGGACACAAAGTATCTCTTTATGAAAAGAATAATGTACTTGGCGGACAATATTTGATTGCCTCTTACCCACCAGGGAAAGCTGATCTTGCAAAAGCCATTCGATACTACATCACAATGTGCGAAAAAACAAATGTGGATATCCATATGAACACAGAAGTGGATGAAGCACTGATTGAGCGTGAAAAGCCAGATACAATAATTTTATCTACAGGCGGTGTACCACTAATTCTGCCAATCAAAGGTATTGATAATCCAAACAATGTGAATGCTATAGACGTTCTTATCGGTAAAGCTGCTACAGGTCAAAAAGTACTGGTAGCTGGCGGTGGCTTGGTTGGAACAGAGACTGCAGATTTTTTAGGAGACTATGGCCGTGATGTGACAATTGTCGAGATGCGTGACACCATCGGTGCTGACGTGAATGAAATGGTAAAAATCACCCTAATGCCAAGATTAAAAAGCTACGGAACCCAATGTATTACCAATGCTGTAATACAAGAGTTTTTGTCAGACGGTATTGTTTATAAGCAGGATGGTGAGCTTAAGGAACTGAGAGGTTTTGACTCTGTTGTTCTGGCACTTGGCGCTAAAGAATACAATCCACTTGAAGAAAAAGCGAAATCTTTTGTAAAAGAGGTGTATACTATCGGTGATGCTGAAAAAGCCGGTAAGGTCATAACAGCAACACATGAAGCAACAAAAATAGCGATGCAAATTTAGTTACAAATTATTATCTTAGACACATAACCGGACGCGCATGAAATGACGACTTTGAATAATATCAAAGTCGTCATTTTTATTAATCGTTTACCAATTCTATTCGTATAAAAAAACTGATAAAATCTATTTTTTCTAAGTTATGAAAATAATCCTCCATGAATGCTAAATTGTAACATTAAATTTTACTTCTATCAATCTTCAAATAACACTTCAAAACTGCAATTTTTCCAAAATATCACTATGTCATCTATATTTCCTTCAAAAAAGCAGGGCAAAAAAGCAGTGTTTTTTGTCCGTTTTTTTGCCTGTTTTTTGCCCTTAAACCACAATATATTGTGGTCAAATACTACTTTTTGCCCTCAAAACCACAAGACGTCATCATTATCACAGTCTCAACGTGTTTCGTAAACGGAAAATTGTCGTAAACCTTCACGGTTTTCGCCTGATAGCCGGAAAGCATTGCGGTTGCAAGGTTTTGGGCGAGGGTTTTCGGGTTGCAGGAGATATAAACGATTTCCTTAATCCCATAGTTCAGTATTTTTTCCAGGGCCTTGGGATGGACGCCGGCTCTGGGGGGATCCATAAAGATGACGTCGGGCTTCTCTTCTACCTCATCCAGTATTTTGAGAACATCTCCTGCCAGGAAGGTGCAGTTGGTCAGGCCGTTCATCCGAGCGTTTGCTCTGGCCGCCTCCACCGCCTCCTCCACCAGCTCTATGCCGATGACCTTTTCCGCCCGCATCGCCACTGCCTGAGCGATGGTCCCTGTGCCGGAGTAAAGGTCGAACACCGTCTTTCCCGCAAGATCCGGGATCAGCGACAGGGCTTCCGTATAGAGGCGTTCGATTGCCGGAACGTTGGTCTGGAAAAAAGAAAAGGCGCTGACCCGGAATTTGAGGCCCAGCAGCTCCTCGTTATAATAATCCCTGCCATGCAGGATATTCAGCTTATCGCAGACTACCGCGTCGGCGGGGTTGTCGTTTTCCGTTTGCAGAATCCCGACCACCTTGTTTTGGAGGTCCAGACCGTTGATCATATCGACATAGGCCGTGCAGTCAAAAGGCGTCTGGGTGCTGGTAACGATATTGACCAGCAACTCTCCGGTGTGCTCTCCTTTGCGGAGGACAAGATGCCGAAGCAATCCTTTGTGACTTTTCTTATGATAAAAGCTATACTCCCGCTCTCTGCAAAAGGCCAGAGTCTCCTTCAGAATCAGGTTGAAATCCGGGTCTACCAGCTGACAATGATCCGTGGTGATGATGGAAAAATAGCGCCCCTGCTGATGGAGGCCCAGGGTCATCTCTCCATCCTTAACCTCATCCCCGAAGGTGTATTCCATCTTGTTCCGATAGGCATAGCGCCGGGGGCTGCTCTCAATTCCCAAAAAACGGTCGAAGGTCACCAGATTATCCTTGAAACAGCGCAGGACCTCTTTTGCCTTCAGCCGCAGCTGCTCCTGATAGTCGATTCCCTGATAAAGACAGCCTCCACAATTGTCCCGGTGCACACATACATCCAATGGCTTCTGCTCCTTTCAGCTACCCTTTCTTTCTCAGTTGATCCAGCTTACTGAGATCGTAGGGCGTCTCCTGATATACATAGTTGAGCCAGTTTGCGAAAAACAGATTGGCGTGTCCTCTCCAGCGAACGATAACCTTTTTCGCCGGATCGTCCTTTTCAAAATAATTGGCGGGCACGGCAATGTCCAAACCCTTTTTGACATCCCGTTCGTACTCCAGACGCAGGGTATCTCTGTCGTATTCGGCGTGCCCCTGAACAAACAGCATGCGTTTGTCTCTCGTGGCTATGATGTGAGGCCCGGCAATGTCCGATTCGGCCAGTATTTTCAATTCCGAAACATCCTGAATATCCTCTTTCATGACTTGGGTATTGCGGCTGTGGGGCGCGTAAAACACCTCGTCAAACCCCCGCATGAACTCGGACCTCCTGTCTTTAAGCTTATGCGGGAATACACCAAATAATTTCTCCGGCAGAACATGTTTGTCGATACCGTAATGATAGTAAAGAGCAGCCTGGGCCCCCCAGCAGATATGCATTACGTTGAACACGTTATCTTTGCTGTAATCCATGATCTCTGAGAGCTCCTTCCAATAGTCCACCTCTTCGTAGGGCAAAAACTCTACCGGGGCCCCTGTGATGATCATGCCGTCGAAACGCTGGTTCTTGATCTGCTCAAAGGTTTTATAGAAGTTTTCGAGATGCTCCTTCTTGGTGTTTTTGGATTCGTGAGAGTCCATGGTCAACAGCTTCAGGCTTACCTGCAGAGGGGTATTGGCAAGAAGCCGAATCAGCTGTGTCTCCGTCACCTCTTTTGTGGGCATCAGATTTACGATGGCGATTTCAAGGGGGCGGATATCCTGAGTCTGCGCCCTCGCCTGATTCATGACAAAGACGTTTTCATCCTTCAGTATTTTAAATGCTGGCAGTCCTTTTGGAACGATAATTGGCATATTGGTGTACTCCTTTAGTATTTGTGAGGTGGTATGATTATACCATAAATTTGAGAAAATTATGGTATAATCAGCCATCTGCGTTTTCGACTCCCTGTCCGTCGAAATTCTCGCAGGGCACTAAATGTATAATATCCGCGATCCTGATTTTGCGGATATTATACCCCGGTCAACGACCCTAAAACTTTCCGTATTTCGAATAGAATTCCTTCTTACATTCCAGAAACCGATCTTCCTCTATGGCGTTCCGGATTTTGCCCATCAGATTTACGAGAAAATACAAATTGTGATGGGTCAGCAGCATGGAGGAAAGAATCTCATTCCCTTTAAACAGATGGCGAAGATACGCCCTGGAATAATTTCTGCAGGTGTAGCAATCGCATTCCGGATCCAGAGTGGTAAAATCCCTTTCATATTTCGCGTTCTTAATGGAAACTCTTCCGTGGGAGGTCATTGCCATTCCGTTTCTCGCGATCCTGGTGGGCAGCACGCAGTCGAACATATCGATTCCCCTCTCCACCCCCTCGAAAAGGCAGTCGGGGCTTCCTACTCCCATCAGATACCTGGCCTTATCCTTCGGCAAATAATCTACGCAATGGTCCATGACCTCGTACATCAGCTCTTTTGGCTCGCCGACGGAAAGGCCGCCGATGGCATACCCCGGCAGATCCATCTCTACAATCTCCTCGGCGCTTTGTTTGCGAAGATCCGGGTACATCCCTCCCTGCATAATGCCAAAAAGGGATTGCTTTTCCGTATTTTTGTGAGCCTCTTTGCAGCGTGCCAGCCACCTGGTAGTTCTTTCCAGAGACTGTTTCACATAGGCCCTGTCCGCGGGATAGGGGGCGCACTCGTCGAATGCCATTATGATATCGGAACCCAGGGCATTCTGCACTTCCATGGACTTTTCCGGTGTAAACATGTGGGTTGACCCGTCTATATGAGAACGGAAGGTCACACCTTCCTCGGTGATTTTCCTCAGATCTCCCAGACTGAATACCTGAAAGCCTCCGCTGTCAGTGAGTATAGCCCCGTCCCAATTCATAAATTTATGCAGCCCTCCCGCTTCCCGGACAATCTCATGACCGGGACGGAGGTAGAGATGGTAGGTATTGGACAGGATGATAGAGGCCCCCAGTCCCTTTACCTCCTCGGGTTTCATCGCCTTTACCGTAGCCGCGGTGCCCACAGGCATGAACACCGGCGTCTGAATGACGCCGTGGGGCGTCCGCAACTCTCCTCTGCGAGCTTTGGTCTCCTTACATACTTTTTTTAACTCAAAATTTACAGCGTTCATCTATGTCCTCGTATTATAAAGTAGTAGTGTTTAGGGTCCCTCTCCAAGGACTTAATGCTATACTCCTTACAGAATAAATCTGATACCATTCCTTCCCCATATTTGTTCAAAGCGGCGGATCCCTCCTGCCGCTTTGAAAGCTATGGAGATTTTATTAGAATATCGGTAAGATGTCAAGGGATACTGCCGTTCTCCACGGTTTACACATTAGATTATAATGAATCAAGAGTCTAAGGTATTTAATTTTGTGTATAAAGCTGCTTTCAAAGTTTATAGTGAACTCCAAGAATCATGACATTTGTCACTATTCCCTCATGATAAATTTGGGTAGAATAAATGTATTCGTTGTAGTAATATCGAGTTTATGGGGGGAGTGTCTTTATGACAATAGCAATAATGAAAGATGTGATCAAGCGTTTCGGCAATGTACAGGCGCTGGATCATGTCGGGTTTGAAATTCAGGAGGGAGAGGTCCTGGGGCTATTAGGGCCCAATGGCGCCGGCAAAACCACGGCGATCCGCGCTCTGGCGGGGCTGATCGGTGTGGATTCCGGTGAAATCATGCTGCTGGGAGAAAAACAGGATGTGAACAACATCCGGCTGAAACAGCACCTGGGGCTGGTGACCCAGGAAGTAACGGTGTTTGAAGAATTAACCGCCGAAGAAAATCTGCGCTTTTTCGGTGAGCTATACGGTGTAAAAGGAGACGCCCTGCGTCAGCGCGTGAAGGAAGTGTTGCAATTCGTAGGGTTGTCCGAATACGCAAAAAAAGTTCCGGGGAAATTCTCAGGAGGAATGCAGCGCAGATTGAACATAGCCTGCGCCCTGGTTCATTCTCCCAAATTCCTGGTTATGGATGAACCCACTGTGGGCATCGATCCTCAATCCCGCAGTTATATTCTTCAGTCTGTCAAAGAGCTTGCGGCACAGGGTACAACGGTTTTGTACACCTCTCATTATATGGAGGAGGTGCAGGCCATCGCTTCCCGTATCGTCATTATGGATTTAGGCCGGGTTATCGCCTCCGGCACTCTGGAAGAGTTGATTGGCCGTATCCAGCATGAGGAAACAATCCGCATAACGGTGATAAATCCTTCCCCTGCTCTTACGGAAAGCTTTCAGGCTATTCAGGGAGTCAAATCGGTTACGCAAAGCGGCGCCAACTACGCCATTATATCCGGCGCGGGAACCGGTAATCTCAGCCGGGTGCTGGAGATCGCGCAACAAAGCGGCGGTGTCTCCAATATTTCCGCTGACAAACCCACGCTGGAAGACGTCTTTCTCACGCTGACGGGAAAGAGACTGCGGGATGAGGAGGCGAGCATATGATGTGGAATTTGTTTGGAACCGGCTTTCGCCATTATCTGCGCCGGCTCTCCAGGGATCCTGTCAGCCTATTGCTTTTCGTAGCCATACCGGTAGTCATAATATTTCTCCTCGGCTACGTTTATAGCCAGAATAGTGCAGAAGAAGAGATTTATGTGGCGGGGTATAATATGGTGACTACCTATCTGTCCGTTGCCATGATGCTCTTGTTCCAGCTCAATGCCGGCATCTATTTACTTAACGTCTTCTACCATGACTTGATGAGACCTATGAAGTGGCGGCTTAAGGCATCCCCCTGCCCCACGTATACCCTGATCTTCTCAGGATCGGCTGCCTGCTTTATCTTTGCTGTATTACAGGGCGTGCTGGTTGTCGCCTGCACCGCTTTATTTCTGGACGCCTATTGGGGTAATCTTTGGATCACACTACTGGTTATTCTCTTCGTTTCAATTATAGCGATGCTGTTGAGCATGATTTTGCTCCTTTACTCCCGCAGCATAAACATGGCAGAGTACATCTCCTGGGGTATCGCATGGGTGATGGCAGTTTTGGGAGGCATGATCTTCTCCCTGCCCGACAACGCCTTTTTCCGCTTTATGCTCCAGTATGGTACGCCCTTTTCCCTTGCCCAAACCGCCATCGGACAATCCGGCTTCCTCGGTACGTCACTGTCGGATATGTGGGTTTCCCTTGGAGCTCTCGCGGGAATCGCGGCGGTTTTAGCTGCAATCGTCATCGTTCTGGGAAGGAGGAAACTGACATGACAATATTTCGATTTGCTCTCATCCGCAGCCTGCGTAAAAAATCTACTTTGGTATCCCTGGTCGTAACTCCGCCGGCCATGATTTTTCTGCGTCCCCTGTGGGTTGTGGATGATGGAATTGGGTTTTCATTTTACGGGCTTCTTCTCATGATTGCCGCCTTTTCCCTGGTTCGGCTCGTCATGGCCGACCGGGTAGCGGGAACGGCAGTGAGGATCTTCGCCGCCCCGGTAACCACCCTCCGATATCTTTCACAAAACCTTTTAGCTTTCTTGCTTATACTGGGCGCGCAAACAGGTCTGATGATAATTGCGGGAGTTGCATTGTATCGTTGGGAAGCGGGCATGGCATCTCTCCTCGCTCTCAGCTATATCGTTTTTACCGCTTCCGCCATCGCTTTTTCCCTGGCCTGGAACTCGTTGTTCCGCAGTAAAGCGACTGCTGACGGGATTTTCAGCCTTGTGGCTTCCTTCATGGCATTGTTGGGCGGAATCTTTATTCCCATATCTATAATGCCTGAAATTTTACAAAAAATCGGGATGATATTTCCCACCTACTGGCTGTCAAACTCCCTATTGTTTCTGCAAAGCCGGGGCTCCGACGGAGAGTATTGGTTTTCAATCCTCATCATGTTCTTATTTTCTACAGCCTTCCTTTTATATGGAAGCAAACGCAGGCTTGAGTAATCCAATGAAGAGAGGTGTTTTTTATCCATAACAGCATGCCGCTTCACGAAAGAGCAGCCATAGCATACCGGGCGTCAGGAATATTTTTGCTGTACATTCTGTGGGTCAAAACCGACAGAGGTGTGGCAGGATTTTTCCTGCTTCTGGCCCTGCTGACACTAATGCTGCTGCGCTGGCGATTCCCGAAGTTGAAATGGACCCTTATCTTTGATCAACTTCTGGTCATCGCCGTTTCTTTTCTTTGGCAACAAGGCGGTTATGCCCTTACCCTTCCCGTGTTTGAAGCGCTGTACCTGGGCAATCCGTTCTTTACGTTGCCCGCGGTGTTTTTCGCCGTAGTCTACACACCGGAGGTTATTCTGTTCCTGCTTCTGGCCCAGGGCGCCTTTGCGGGACTGCCTCTATGGGGCTGGCGCAGACAGCAGGAATCCTCTCTCAGGCGTATGGATGAGGAGCGCAGGCGATATTACGAAACCGAAAGCTTAAAACAGGAATTGCTGACCGCAAACGTACAGGTGACGCGAATGGCCGAGTTGTCCGAGCGCAGCCGGATTGCCCGTGAAATTCACGACAACGCGGGGCATGAAATCGTAGCTGCCTATATGTCTCTGCAAACGGCGCGAACGCTGCTGGATGTCGACGCCGCGGAACCCCGGCTGCTGTTTGATGAGGGAATAACGAGATTGGAAACGGGAATTGATAAAATCCGGGAAGCCGTACACAATCTTACTCCCCTCTCTGAAATAGGAGTCGTCGCCCTGAGAAGACTATGCGAAAAGTTTTCCCACTGTCCCGTAGAGTTTTCATCCTATGGGGATCCGTCCGGGGTTTCCGTGTACCTTTGGGTTATTTTGGAGGCCTGCCTCAGAGAAGCTCTAACCAATGTTATGCGGCATTCCGACGCTAAATATGTAACGGTGAGTCTGGATATTACGCCGCATATCATCCGGCTGTGTGTAGAAAACGACGGAATCAAAAAAAACACAGGTCATGCCGGATTAGGACTTCGCAACCTGCAGCAGAGGGCAAATGCAGTGGGGGGAAATATTTCGACGGATCTGTCCGATTGCTTCCGGTTGGTATGCGTGCTCCCCCTTGACCAGAAAGGAGCTTAGAAGTGAAAGTTCTCATTGTAGACGACGATGCCCTGATTTGCAAAAGTCTTGTCCTCACACTAAAAAAAGAACCTGATATAGAGATAACCGGCACCGCGGGCAACGGCATAGAAGCCATAGAAAGCTGTGAGCTGAATCCGCCGGACCTGGTTCTCATGGATATCCGCATGCCGGAAATGGATGGCATCCAGGCAGCGCGCCTGCTAAAAAAGCGCTTTCTTCATATCCGTATAATGATGTTAACTACCTTTCAGGATAAACCAAGTATTGAAATGGCTCTGAAAGCCGGAGCGGAAGGCTATCTGCTCAAAACCGACAGACTCGTCGATATCGCGGCGAAACTGCGCATGATGGCTCAGGGCACAGCGGTGATGGACGATACAGTGCTGAAAACCCTCACATCGCCCCAAATCCCCTCTTTAGAGCATCTGACGCCTCGTGAAAAAGACGTCCTGGATCTTGTAACCCAGGGCTTTACCAACAGGGAGATTGCCGGACATCTGTTTCTCAGCGAAGGGACTGTACGCAATATACTGTCCGTAGTTATGGATAAACTGAAGGTCAAAAATCGGACACAACTCAGCCTGGCGGTTATGAGAAAAGAACCTGAATTAGAGGAATAGGAAAATATCAGAGAATCAGCATGGCGTCGCCATAGCTGAAGAAACGATACTCTTCCCTCACTGCCGTCCGGTATACCTCCAAAATCTTCTCCCTGTCATAGAAGGCGGATATCAGCATCATTAATGTGGATTTCGGCAAATGAAAATTGGTAATCTGGCTGTCTATCACGCGGAATTTATAGCCCGGATAAATAAAGATATCCGTCTCCCCTGTGCCCGCTCTTACAACACCTTTTCCATCCGCGGCGCTCTCCAACGTTCTGGTGGAAGTAGTTCCCACAGAGATTACCCTGCCGCCGGCAGCCCTGGTGTTATTGATGATCCCTGCTGTTCTCTCATCGATCCAGTATTCCTCAAAGTGCATTTTATGATCTTGAATGTTTTCACATTTCACCGGTCGGAAGGTGCCGATGCCCACATGCAGGGTCACGTATGCCAGTCGCACGCCTTTTTCCTCAGCTCGTGTCAGAAGCTCATCGGTGAAATGAAGGCCCGCTGTGGGAGCCGCTACAGAGCCTGACTCCCTGCAATACACCGTCTGGTATCTTTCCCGGTCCTTTTCTCCACTCTCCCGCTGTATATACGGGGGAAGGGGCATCTTGCCCACCTGATCCAGAGTTTCCAAAAATATTCCGTCGTATTTAAACTCCACGATCCGGGTTCCGCCGTCGCCATAGTCCAATATATCTGCATATAGAGCCGGCGATTGGGAAAAGAGCACTCTGTCACCGGGTTTTAACCGCCTGCCCGGGCGAACCATGGTTTCCCAAAGGTCCCCCTCCTTTCGCTTTGTCAACAGGAATTCCACCTCAATACCTGTGGTCTCCTTCTTTCCCATCAGCCTCGCAGGAAGCACTTTGGAGTTATTCATCACCAGACAATCACCGGGGGATAAATACTCCAGAATATCGTAAAAATGTCTGTGCTCAACGGTTCCGCTATCTCTGTGAACCACCAGTAAACGGGCATTTTCTCTCCTGTCGGCGGGGTATTGGGCAATGAGAGACTCAGGCAGATCATAATCAAAATCGTTTATATGCATTAATTAACCTCAATACCGGTAAAGTAAAATTTCAGTATCTCTATGTAATTCTTTCCCTGTTTGGCCATTTCAATTGCTCCGTCCTGGGACATTCCCACTCCGTGTCCATAGCCCAGGCCGCTTAACGCCAGGGGCCCTCCGGTGATAACTCCGCTGTCGTCAAAAGATCCTGAACCGCCTCCGGAACCAGCCGCCTTAACCGTAGTATTTCCATTTGTCATGGAAATTGATGCCAGCCCGCTCTTTTCAGCATTCCCATCCGCCGGCAGAACATAGACCGTATCAGAGCCTGTTACTGTTTTCTTTCCGCTTCCGGAAAGAAGCGCAAGGCTTGTTCCCCCCGGGGACGGATCGCCGCCCTCATAAGAGGTCCCCAGACTGAAATGCCTGGAGCGCACCAGTGAACTGCCTAGAGTTGCCCGTATCATAGATCTGCTTAAATTCACTTCTCTTTCAGATCCTTTTATGACCAGGGAAGAGACCGCTCCCGAAGCATCCCGTCCCCCGATTCGTACGGATTCTATCGCTCCCGGGTCAAGTTGGCCCTGGGCAAGCTTCTGCCGCAGTGTATCAAAGGTGAGGGTTGCCTGCCAGGGATATTCCGGACTGTAGGGATCCTCTACCCCTCTTAAATATGGAGTCCTGGTATACCATTCATCCTCTGAGTTCTGGGTATGGCCGCCGCTATTCTTATGGTAATAGACCTCCGCCGGCCCGTTTTGGTAGCGAATGATGGCGCCGCTGGTCTCATCCACCGCTCTGTTTGTATTTGCGTATTCATCAGAAAGGCCTCCGTAAACCTGGCAATGGGTAGTGGCGCATACGTCAAAACCGTCGGAGACATGCCGATCCCTGTTTCCCGCCACAAAAGTTCTGGCGGCAACAGCTTGCGCTTTTAATGCTTCCAGAGGATTGCTGGAGCTCATCTCTCTATGAACGACTCCATAAAGGTATTCGTCCATGGTAAGGTAATTGATTACATTGAGAGTTTTGCCGCTGTTGACCTTTAAGAGAATACCTCCACGATACTTTCGGCCGTCTAAAGATAGAAATCCATCCTCTGCGTCATAGGGCACGAGACCGCCGTTAGCCCCTATATCCGCCGAGATCAGAACGCCCTCGCGATCCCTGAGCTCCACATGGTTGCCCACGACGATAGCCGTCAGTTCCGTATAGCCCGGAAGAGGAAGGGTTTCTGAAAATCCTCCTCTGTCTGAGACCGAGCCGACAGAAAATCCGTTGGGGGAAGTAATGGTACATTGAGAGACTGCGGTATTACCGTATCTCAGTCCCACTTTGACAAAGTCCGGGACCTGGGAGGCCTCCGCCTGAAGTGGGTGCAAGCTCGTCAAAAGTAAAACAGCAGACAGGAGAATCCACCTCCCCATGCTTGCCAAAGTTCGATTGTTCTTCAATTTGCCACCTCATCTTTCCGATGGAATCCCATCAATCATCAAAAGTCATCTGTTCATTTCCGGGAACGGCCAGGCCTAAATGCCGGTAAGCATCTTCCGAAACCATCCGTCCCTTCTGAGTCCGGTGAAGAAAACCCGCTTGTATCAAATAGGGTTCGTATACATCCTCAATGGTAACCCTTTCCTCGCCAATAGACGCCGCGATGGTATCGATGCCCACCGGACCTCCCTGGAATCGTTGTATTATCATGGCCAGTATCTCCCGGTCCAGGCTCTCAAGGCCCTTTTCATCAATTCCCAGGGCCTTCAGCGTCCTGTTTGTAATCTCTGTGTCGATGGCCCCGGTACCCATAACCTGGCTGAAATCTCTCACCCGTTTCAGCATGCGGTTAGCTACCCGGGGAGTCCCTCTGGAGCGCATTGCCAGCTCCTTCAAAGAGGGTTCATCAATGGGGATATTCAGAATCTCCGCCGAACGGTGAATAATCTCCGCCAGTTCTTCCGGCGTGTACATCTCAAACTTACTGATTACGCCAAAACGGTCCCTCAAAGGAGCGGAAAGGCTTCCCGCCCGGGTAGTGGCGCCGATCAATGTAAACCTGGCCAGATCCAGCCTGATCGATCTGGCGGAAGGCCCTTTTCCTATAATGATATCCAGAGCATAGTCCTCCATGGCAGAATACAGAACTTCTTCCACGGAACGGTTCAGCCGGTGGATCTCGTCGATAAATAGTACATCGTTTTCGTTCAGGTTGGTCAGAATCGCCGCAAGATCTCCCGCCCTTTCTATAGCCGGACCGGAGGTAATCCGAAGATCCACGCCCAGCTCGTTGGCAATGATCCCTGCCAGGGTGGTCTTTCCCAGTCCCGGCGGCCCATAAAAAAGCACGTGGTCCAGGGGTTCTTTACGCATTCTTGCCGCTTCAATGTAAATTTTCAAATTGTCCGTGACGTTTTTCTGCCCGATGTAATCGCTGAAACGCTTTGGCCGCAGAGTCAGCTCAAGCTCTTCCTCGTCGTTTTTCAACCTGCTCTCAACGAACCTGTCTTCGTATTCCATTCTCCGTCTCCTATTTTAAAGGGGCTCTTCTCAAAGCCAGCCTGATGTATTCCTCTGTAGTGAGTTCCTCGCCTTCCACCGCTCCCACCGCGCTTACGGCCTCGCTCCGGCTATAACCCAGGCCGATGAGAGCATTGACCGCTTCCGTTCTTCCGCTTTCCGCCGCCGTCTGCTCGGCGATTTCTGACAGCTGTGTCAATTCGCCGACCTTGTCCTTCAATTCAAGCACGATACGCTGGGCTGTTTTCTTGCCGATTCCGTTGGCCTTTGTCAACGCAGCGGCATCCTCGAAAACAATGGCTTTCTTCACCTGGTCCACCGGAATAGCCGATAAAATGGAAAGGGCCGCCTTGGCTCCCACTCCATTTACTGTTCGCAGCTGCTGGAAGAGAAACAGGGAGTCATTGTCATGAAAGCCGTAAAGGCTCATATCATCCTCCCGTACAATCATAACGGTAAAAACCGTTATCGGTTCCTTTCCCTTGTTCAGGTAGAGGGGAGAATTATCCGGCACAAAAACCTTATATCCAACGCCTCCTGTTTCCACCACGATCCCCCCGTCGAAACTCATGGTGACCGCGCCTTTTAAATAGTGAATCATCTATTGACTTCCCTCTCTTCGTGTTTTACTTTGCTTCGAATACCGCCGCGTTTTTTTTAATTCTTCTCAAATAGGCCGCGGAATTTCCGTGGCAAATAGCCGCCGCCAACGCGTCCGCCGTGTCGTCGCATTTGGGGATTTCCGAAAGCTTCAGAATCGTCTTTACCATCATCTGAACCTGGGCCTTCTCTGCCCGGCCGTAGCCGATGAGGCCCTGCTTAATCTGAAGGGGCGTATATTCATAAATATCCAGACCGGAGTTGGCGCAGGCTAAAATAGCCACACCCCTTGCCTGGCCTACTAAAAGCGCTGTTTTTGTATTTTTATTAAAAAATAGCTCTTCAATGGCAACCACGTCCGGACGAAATTCGTCGATGATCTCCATAAGTCTGCAGTACAGATGCTTCAACCTGTCAGG
>WPCH01149912.1_pt1 | contig 15078 bp, 13 predicted proteins | sample 5399881 | NCBI WGS metagenome assembly WPCH01 (sample SAMN12869468, study PRJNA574797) | sludge metagenome | isolation source: wastewater treatment of pH5 | place: China:Beijing | collected 2019-05-20
TGGAGGGGCCATGAAAGAAATAGGTACTGCTAATACAACTTCATTTATGGACAAAGATTTGCAAGCGAATACAGTATATAAGTATGTAGTATCTGCTGTCGATACATCTGGTAATGAATCAATGAAAAGTGATGCCATCACAGTTACAACAAAAGGACAAGAAAACTCTTATGAACAATGGAATGCGCGTAAAGCGATAGGTGCGTGGATTGAAATGTGACGGATATAGAGACAGGTGAAAAAACAAAAAGTCGCACCTTATATAGGTGTGTGTGGATTGAAATCTTAAAGAATACTATGAAATTGAAAGAAGTACTGTCGCACCTTATATAGGTGCGTGAATTGAGATCGCTAGTGCTAAACGTCTAAAGGAATTGTATGGGAGTCACACCTTTAGTAGGTGTTTGGATTGAAATTGATAAGACACTTGATAGTATTTTATTAAGCCTTAACGCATTACCCATATACTATTTGACTAACGTCCTTCATAATCTTGAGGGAAAAGGATTCTTTTGGTAATGCGTTAACTTTAATTAAAACCTTCTTGAAATGTATAACAATATTATATAATATATAGGTATATTGTTAGTTTATTTGATTCCGTTTATTCCCACACCTTATGTGTTGTGGTTGAGTTGTAGAAGCAAGTTGCGTCTTGTTTCAATTGTGAAAGGGCTTCTTTGAGCCGATTAGTGTATATATAGCTTATTTTGCTATACACATTTTTAATCGACTTGAAGAAGCCCTTTTTGTGTTGTTTTCAGGTTTGCAGGCGGGGTTATTTTTGATTTATAAAATAACAAATTAAAAAGTAGAGGAGATAAAAAATGAAAAACGATTGTAGACACTTAAGACTAATACCAACAGTAGAGGAACATAAAAAACGAATGGAAAAAAACCGGAAGTCATATGCTGCATCAGCAATGTTAATCGAATCCAGATCGAGAATTAATCAATTGCGAGGTTGTTTAGAGGCAGAAATCATATTACCTGATGGTAAAATGCAATATTTTAAACCAAACGCCATTCATGAAAAGGAAGCCATTCAAGAAATTGCATTATTTATTGAAGGCGTACAGGAAGCAAAAGGAGGCTATGTTATCTTATGGCGCTTTGTCGGGCAACAAAGTTTTTTCCAGGGTACAAAGGTCGTAGCTGAACCGAAGTTTCGTAAAATTATGCGTAAGCTGAAAGATTATTTTTTTGACTACGAGGAAGTTGTTTATGAGACTGAAAAATAAGGAAGATAGAGGGATAGATATGAAAAAAGATAACATTTGGACAGTATTAGATGATCCAAAAGAGCAGGAAACAAGAGGGCCATCTCAAGAACCGGATGATATATTCGCTGGTGTGGATGAACTACCGGAGATTACAGATGAAGAACTACCATTCTAATTATGTCGAGGTAGTGTATAGAGGGTAAAAGGAAGAACTAAGTAATGTATATACTTGGATCTTCCTTTTTTTATTATAAAAAAAGAACTTGGAGGAAAATATAATGAGAATCGGAAATGATTTAGCGGCTGGATTTTATCCAACACCACTAACAGAAGGGAAACATTTAGTACAATTATTACAAATGGAATCACAGCGAGCTTATGCTTGCTTTGACCCGTGTTGTGGAGAAGGTACAATTTTACGAAGTTTTGCAGATGAGGTGAAACAAGTTGGTATACAACTTGATACATATGGTGTGGAATTAGATGCAACTCGATATTACAAAGCAAAAGAGCAATTAGATGTAGTGGTACGCTCGAGCTTTGAAAGCATGATGATTAGTCATGACTATTTTCCACTAATCTTTTTAAATCCACCTTATAATACGGAGCTTCGTATAGATAATGAAAAATCAGAGGAAATGGAGTTCAACTTCCTAAAACGTGCTCACCATTATTTAGCAGAAGGTGGGATTATGGTATATGTAATTCTATATGACAGATTTGCTAGAGACGATATCAGTTATTTCTTGGCTAAGAATTATGAGGAAATAGGCTTAATGCGTTTTGGTGATGAAAATAAGGAGTTCGATGCATTTAAACAGTGTGTCTTCATCGGTCGTAAGCGTGAAGCTATGAAAAATGATACATACTTTAACGATCGGTTCGCTAATTTTTGTGAAAATATGTCAGACCTTATTTTCGTCAAAAAAAATGTGAATACATTAGCAGAAATGGTGAATCGTAAAAGTTGGATTATACCTGAATTGCATCATCAGAAAAAAATCATTTTTACATCAAGAGTGGATTATAAAAGTGCTTATGAAGGAGTAGGGAAATCGGAAGGTATCTCGTCGCTCAAAAAGCGTTTAAATAGAGGGAATGGTTACTCACTACAAGGCGAGAAAACAGCTGCAGAGAGAGCAAAGATGCCAATTGCTTCTGGACAATTAGGACTATTGCTGATAACAGGTGTGGCAGATGGTTTGCTTGGTGAAGGTGATACACTCCATGCAGTTCGTGGATCTGAAAATGTGTATTATGAACATTCATTTGAGCAATTAGAAAAAACAACAAAAGAAGTTGTTTTACAAAAACGTCGCGCTAAATTTATCATTGCAACGCCAAAAGGTGAAGTCAAAGAACTTGTCTAGGAAAGGAAGAAGGCTATGTATGTACTATTAGGAATAGGAGCATTATTTATCGTATGGGAATTTAGTAATCGTATGTTTCGTATTGCTATTGTACTTACAGTCATTTGTTTATGTGCTTCTCAATTAGGTGCAGGTGATATGTTACATGCGGCTGAACAGTCATTACCAGAGTGGAAACAGTTTATAGATTTTCAGCCAATAAATTGAATGAGTAGGACATGAAACGTATCGAATAAGATGCGTTTTTTATTTTAGGAGGGAAACTTATGTTACAAGAAATGATTCAACAAGATACATTTGATCAGGGACAAACACCAGCGATGTTGCAATTGGAGACGGGAACTGCTTCCCATTCAGCCTTCTGCTTTGCTATGGCAATAAATCATCATCGTGAAATACAATTTGCAGTACTAGGGGCGAATGATAGTACATTAAAGTCATTTAGGGCTGCCATATCGATGGGAACTAGCCGTTTGTATTTTGGAGAAGGAAAAAGGGAAGAATCACATTACACATTAGATAAAAAAGTGAATGTGATCTCAAAAGGACAATTTGAATTTATTAATACGCAAACTATCAATAAAAAGAAAGCAATTATTGCGTTTTCTAAACAATTAGAGACGAAATACATTGTTGCAATTGACGAAGCACCAGAAATGCAAGTGAGAGACTTCTTAATGGCTCCTCCGTACGGCTTGCCAATTTTAGAAGAATGGGCGAAGCCAATTTATGAGGAGATGCTAACAAGAAATCTATTACAGCCATTAAAGGTATATTTTGATAAGAATGAATTTTCTTCTCTATCTATTGCACAAGTCGTACTAAAAGAAAAGGATTGTAAAGAGTTTTTATCAGAAATGATTCGCTCTGGAAAATGTCAATTTCCACAAGAGGGTACAGGTGAAAAAATTAATAAAATACAAGATTTAAATGAATATCTATTGGAATATTCACCTGTCATGCTTGATAAGGTAACAAAATTAGATGAGCCATTGCATCAACCAATGAAAGATCAGGCATTATCTCATTTTGATACATACAAAAGACCATTATTCCCTGTACAGGCACATGTAGCAACAGGTGCAGCAAAAGCATTACAAGTACAAAAAGGAATCATTATACAGGGGGAAATGTCGTCCGGCAAAAGTGCAATTATGACAGCGACAGTAGATGGATATTTCCATTTAACCGGGAAAAAAGGGTATCGTACCTGCGTATTTGTTCCACCTACTCTTACTGAGAAGTGGGCAAAAGAAGAAATACGACACTTAATACCAGAAGCAGAAGTACATCTGATTAAACGTACAGAGGATTTAATTGGCATTCATCAATCATGGATTCAATCTGGAAGACCAAAACCAGAAAAACCAACCTACTTTGTCATTAGTTTTACTACGATGCGAGGGGATTCTATTAAACACATGCCATTACGCTATAAGAAAATTGCACTTTCCAAGAAATCGGAGGAAGAGGTGCAAAGATATTATAAGAATGGATACTACTGTCCAGATTGTGGTGCTAGGTTACGTAAAAAAGTGTCTTCTATTATGGTTCAACAAGCTAATGGCGAACAAAAGGAAGTCTGTCAGTATAAAGAATTTACAGGAAGTGACTTAGATTCTAAAACCAATAAAAATAGTGTATGTGCCGATTGTAATTCAAATATTTGGAGCCCGAAGGTAAAAACAAAATATGCAAGTTTTAAAGAGTGGACAAAATATGAGAATAAATTAGTACAGGCAATTAAAGAGGGAAATAAAACTTTACAAAAACAACTAGAGTTAGAAAATCGCAACAAACCTTATAGTGCAAAACACTCAGGAAGAGCATATAGAAAAGTAGCTACAGTTGAGTATATTCGTAGGAAAATGAAGCATTTCTTCGATGCTCTTATCGCTGACGAAATACATGAACTGAAAAGCGAAACTGCACAAGGAACTGCTCTAGGGAGTTTAGTTAAAGTTTGTAAGAAATTCGTAGGTGGAACAGGAACTCTATTTGGAGGGAAGGCAAGCGATGTATTTTATACGTTATGGCGTTTATATCCTTCCAAGATGGTTAAAAGTGGGTTTGAATATAGCTCTTTAATGGATTGGAATGAAACCTACGGAAATATTGAGAGAACGTACTACCATGATGGTGAAGTTGTATCTAATGTAGCTTCACGTGGTGCGCAAGGAATGCTGGATAAGACAAAAGTTGTTCCTGGTATTTCACCTTATGTGTTTACTCAATTTTTAATGGATACAACAATAAATATACGCTTAAAAGATGTATGGCCAAATCCAGTCGAATTAATCAATGTACCTACGATTCTTGTTGATATGTCAGATGAGCAAAAACAAGCATATGAGCATATGAAAGAGTCGTTTGAAAAAGCAATTGAAGCAGCGAAAGGTACACCTGATGTCGGCAAATTATGGCTTTCTTACATCCGTACAGGCAATGCATACCCAGATAACATGAATCATTATCCTGACTATTACTTAGATGGTAATGAAAAAGATGTTGTTTGGTCCAATGGAGAATTTAGATTCGATGAGGATTGTATACAGCCTAAAGAAAAGAAGTTGCAAGAGATATTGTGTACTGAAATTTCTGAGAGCCGACCTACTATCATTTATGTATCAGATACAGGATCTACAGTGAAGGAACGAGACATTCAGCCTCGTTTACAGAAAGTTGCAGAGCAAGTACCTGGTGCGAAAGTAGCAATTTTACGTACCAATACAGTTACTCCGCCAAAACGTAGCGAATGGTTAAAAGAACAAGTAAATAGTGGTGTGAATGTTATCATCTGTTCACAAGAATTGGTAAAGGTAGGATTGGACTGTGCGACAAGAAGTTGCTAACAGATAGTGCTTCATAAGAAGTCATCTTAGTCGTTAGAGATGTTCCCGCCCAAAACTGCTTTTCGAGTAATCGAATTGTTGGGTTGCATGAGGGTTAAATGCTTAATGGAGGACTTTACACAGAAGCTCAACAGAGCTAGGGAAAGATTGAGAAGGTATAAGCGAAGCTGAACCTTTGTAGACTCCGTCACCGACAGCAGACGTACTGTGGTAGAAAAAGTCTGTAGAAGCGGATAGGAAAAGTTCTACGGTCGAGGGACTGTGCGACGACCCATAGATCCGCCGGAGGAAAGAAGGATGCCTAACCCAATCGTATCTATCGTTAGTGAAACTTGGTAAGCCCTATGTATTCCTCTCATTCGAGGTAGGAGAATCGTAAGAGACTTACAACATACAGAGGGTAAAGGATTGTGGAAAAAGCGAATGCCAACAGAACGAAAGTTCAGACGAAAGCTCATTTGTATAAGTCGTTGGATAGGGCAATACCCGAACTGAAAGGTTGCTGACTTCCACATGGTCTTCAACACGAAAGAAAGCGAAAAGAATAATCCTATAGAGAGGGAGATATGTTATGAAAACTAACGAGAGTGTTAAGTCGGCTGTTTCCCCACTAGTGGAGAATTGGCACTCAATTAATTGGGTGAAAATTCAACGCTATGTTAGGAAACTTCAACAACGAATCTATCGTGCCGAACAGTTAAACCAAACAAGGAAAGTAAGAAAACTTCAAAGATTACTTTTAAGAAGCAAGGCTAATCTACTTCTAAGTATTAGACGAGTCACTCAAGAGAATAAAGGTAAAAAGACAGCAGGTATAGACAGTTATATCTCTAACACGCCTCAAGAAAGAGTTGATTTATTCAACAAATTAAGCAGATATAGTGTTAGAAATATCAAGGTTAAACCAGCTAGAAGAACCTATATTCCTAAGAAGAACGGTAAACTTCGTCCACTAGGTATTCCAGTTATAGTTGACAGAGTATATCAAAATGTATTCAAAAACGCATTAGAGCCACAATGGGAAGCAAAATTTGAAATGACCTCTTATGGATTCAGACCTAAACGCAGTACGCATGATGCAATGAGTGATTTATTCACTAAATTAAGCAAAGGTAGTGCTAAGGGATGGATTTTTGAGGGGGATTTTGAAGGTTGCTTTGACAATTTGAATCATGATTACATTATGGGTTGTATTAATAACTTCCCTAATAAATCAATAATTCGAGACTGGCTCGAAAGTGGATATGTAGACAATGATGTATTCAATGAGACAACAAAAGGAACGCCACAAGGTGGAATTATCTCACCATTGTTAGCAAACGTGGCACTACATGGAATGGAGAAAGAAATCGGTGTTAGATACATCCATACAACACGACAAGGAGATACATTGTACTCAAATTCAGTCGGTGTTGTTAGATACGCTGATGACTTTGTAATTGTCTGTCCTACAGAAGAAGAAGCATATGGCATGTACGATAAGTTAGAACCATACCTGAACAAACGTGGATTAAATCTTGCGAAAGACAAAACAAGAGTAGTACACATTAGTAAAGGGTTTGACTTCTTAGGATTTAATTTCAGACAATATCCAACAAAAGACGGAATGCGCTTGTTCATTAAGCCTTCCAAAGATAGTGTCAAACGAGCTAAACAAAAGATTAAAGAAATATTCGAATGGGGTAAAGGTAGAGAAACGTCGGTCCTAATTGATAGATTAAATCGTGTCGTTAGAGGAATAACGAACTATTGGTCTCCTACGGTTGCCAAGAAGATCTTCAGAGATATAGATAGTTATATTCTGAAAAGAACGCTAATTTACTTGAAACATAGACATCATCGTAAATCAATTAAATGGATTAGAAAGATATATTTCAAACCCGACCATACTGGTGTGAGCAAGGACAAATGGATTCTTACGTGTCCACATGATAATACAAAACAACTCATGAAAATGAGTTGGGTAAAAATCGAAAGACATATTAAAATCAAACAATATAACAGTCCATTTGACGCTTCACTAAAAGAGTATTTCGAGCGACGAGATAAAAAAGAGTTCGATAAGGAGAACACTTTAGCGAAACAAAAACTTGCTAAAAAGTCTAAATACAAATGTAGGGTCTGCCATGAATCGCTTGTTGGAGACGAACCATTAGAAGCAAATCATATAATACCGAAAATTATAGGTGGTCGTGACACTTATGAGAACCTTGAGTTACTTCATAAGTCTTGTCATAAAACACATCATGCATTATTAGAGAGATATGGTAACGGTAAGCAATTACCAAAAGTTCAGTCTTACCTTAAAAGAAATAATGTGGATGTAAACAGTAAACAAGCGGTCAAATATATGATGGATGCATTTAAGAAGTTTGCATACTAATTGTCTTCGGATGAAAGAGGGCTTGAGCCGGATGTGCTGAAAGGTACAAGTCCGGTTCTTAGGGGGGAAAGAGATGGTAACATCTTTGACCTACCCGACTGCTGGCAACGCCAACATTGATTTTCGTGCGAAACGTTCATCATTGAAAAGATGATGCACTATCAATCAGAAGTTTCTATGTGAATAGCAACACAGAAAGATAGGAGAACTTTTATTCCGAGAAGTGGAATGACGGAGTAACGCCCCGAAACGCTTCCCCTAAAGCTACGACGTGCATTGAAAGATGTGTTTATTTCTTTGTACGAGGCTCGTTAAGGTCGGCAGAAGTTTGCCGTAAATTCATTTTTATAAATGAAATGCGAAAAGGCGCTGGAGGCAGTGTCCGTAGATGATATGCCGGGGGTCATAAAAAACTAGATATGGCGAGAATGTGTGGAAACACTGACGAACTTGCGAATGTACGGCTCCTGAAGTGACCATATAGAAACTGTATGGCACGCAACAAAAGCGTGGTATCTGTGGTTTAGTACGATTGAAGATTAGGAAAAACCATATGTAGTTATAGGCTACATCAAGGATACGGGGTTAAAGCAAGCGCCTAAGTCTAGGTCTGATAGGAATAAAGGAACGTTGGAAGCTATGGATGTGGAGGGAACACACCCGTTGAAGCAGTACAAGGGAATTCATAACCTTGTTTAATCATAGTGAAAGTAGTGGCACGACCGTTGAAGTCCTTGTAATGAGGATGGAGGAACAGCCACAAGTCGTACCTAATAGAATTGAAACCTCACACTTCATGGATTCTCGTAAGACTTAAAAGGTCACAGATCCAGAAAGGAGTGTGATAAACCATGAGATTCAATTTGGAGAACAAAGCAAGAAAAAATGCTAATCTTCGCCACGCAGAGTATTACGATATGCAAAGCGAATTTGATGCACTATACCAAGATAGCAAGGATGGTAAGAGCTTCAAGAATTTAATGAAACTCATAACATCTGACAATAACATCATACTCGCCTATCGGAATATCAAAAGAAACACTGGTAGCCCGACACCTGGAACTGATGGAATCACTATCAAGGATATAGAGAAAATCGAGACTAATGAGTTTCTTATAATGGTTAAAAAACGGTTTAATTTCTACAAACCAAGAAAGGTAAGAAGAGTAGATATTCCTAAAAGTAACGGTAAAACAAGACCTCTTGGCATACCGTCAATATGGGATAGAATCGCTCAACAGTGTATCTTGCAGGTAATGGAGCCAATTTGTGAAGCTAAATTCAATAGACACAGCTACGGTTTCCGACCATTCCGTTCAACCGAACAAGCCTTTGCCGATGTTTCACATCGAGTCAATAGTAGCAACATGCAATATGTCGTTGATATTGATATAGAAGGATTTTTCGATAACGTGAGCCATACAAAGCTAATGCGTCAAATATGGTCACTAGGAATACAAGATAAACAACTATTGGTCATAATCAGACGGATGTTAAAAGCACCAATCGTCATGCCCGATGGTAAGATCACTTACCCAACAAAAGGTACTCCGCAAGGTGGGGTTCTTTCACCCCTACTAGCAAACATCAATCTAAATGAATTTGATTGGTGGATTGCCAACCAATGGGAGGAAAGAAATCTAAAAGAAATTACACCGCAATATCGCAAAGATGGTAGAAGAAATCGTAAAAATGAAAATGTGAAGCTAAGGAAATCGACCAACCTTAAAGAAATTTACCTTGTAAGATATGCAGACGACTTTAAGATTTTCTGTCAAACCAGAAAGGAAGCGGTCAAAACATATCATGCAGCTAAATTATGGTTGGAAGAAAGGTTGAAACTAACCATTTCCAGTGAGAAATCAAGAATAACTAACCTCAAAAGAGAACCCAGTGAATTCTTAGGTTTCACATTCCGAATGGCGCAAAAGGGAAAAAGAGCATCAGGCGAAACAAAATTCGTCATACGCTCCAATGTCTCACCAAAAGCCATAAAACGAATTCATAACCAATTACGCGACCAAATTAAGAAAATTCAAAAGGCAAATAGAGGATACAAAGCCCTAGCAGAAATGAACAAATACAACAGCATGGTAAACGGTATTCACAACTACTACCGTTTAGCTTCTCATGTATCAAGAGATTTCGGCACACTAGGGGGTCACATCCTAATAACCTTATATAACAGGTTAAATGGACTTAGTAAGATAGGGAAATATGAAGGGAAGCATAAAGGCATTCTCGCATATATGGAATCATCCGGTGTGAGATACTACCGCAAATATCCCATCTTGCCCATTTCTTATGTTCAACACAAAAGTCCAATGAATGCCAAAGTTTCGATCAACAAGTATACAAAAGAAGGTAGATTAGGAATTCACAAAAATCAGTCAATCATTCCTGAATGGAAATTGAAGTGGCTGCGAGAAAATCCTGTAGTAAACAATAGGGTATCCATTGAATTTGCAGATAATAGAATATCCAAATTCATAGCTCAGGGTGGAAAATGCGCTATTACTGGAATCGAATTAGACCTTGAAACCATGCAATGTCATCACGTCAACCCTTACCATAAAACGAAGGATGACTCGTATAAAAACCTTGTAATTGTAAGTTACGAAGTCCACGCACTAATTCATGCAACCAACCTTGAAGTTATTAAGAAATATCTAAAGGCTCTGAAATTAAATGACGAGCAACTGGACAAGCTTAATAAATTGAGGAAAAAAGCAGGAAATGACAAAATTTAAAACCTAATCACCTAAGATGTTAGGAAAAGCAAACTATCCAAATTAAATTGTTGTGAGGGAAACAGATATTTTATTAGATACGAGGGAGCGCCGTATGTGTTGAAAGGCGCAAGTACGGTGTGGATCGGGGGAAAAGGTGGAGATTACCTCAAAGCCTTACCTATCGATATTATCAATTATCATTTAGCTTATTTACGTTAAATCAGGCTGCAAGAAGACATTGGCGTATTGGTCAAACAAAGCAGTGCAGAACTTTCTATCTTGGTTACCGAGAAACGTTCCAAGAACAACTGGCGCAATTAATTGCCCAAAAGAACAAAGCTGCTGAAGCAATGAACGGTGATGCAACAAGCGACGGACTGAATGCAATGCTTGGTGATACTGGTGATCTACAGACTCTATTAATTCAAAACATTAAGAGAGGGAATCAATTAAAAGGTTCAACAGAGGAATGGACAAAAGCAGCATCTGATGAATCTAAACGCGTCCTTGAAAACTTTGGCAATGTAATAAAGACTGTATTTGAACCAATTGAAATTCAATTTATGAATTGGGTGGAAAAATTGCCAAAAACAATGAACGTAGCATTTATGAAAGAGGCTAAATTTGTACAAAAAGCTGTTGAATGTATTAAAAAAGAGCAAGTACCTGGTGTTCGAATGAAGCAGAATGTACTTGAAATAGATGGAGAAATAGAAGATGTGATTCGAACTTTAACAACACTGAATACAGATAAGCGTATGCTTGTACAAAAACAAGACATTACACTGTGGGATGAATTGATTGTGGAAGTAGATACTTCTCAAAAGAAAGGGAAAGGGAAACAAAAAAATAAAGTAATTGAAGGACAATTTGAGTTTGATTTATTTGGTTAAATGAGAGGGGAAAATCATGTTTAAGATGCTTCTTATCGCATTAATTTGCTATATATGTTTTGTAGTTTACAAAACAAAAAGAAATATGTTGATAGAAGAGAAAAGTAAAGAAAAAGGACCAGAACCGGTGGAACGACCTGTTTATTGGTGTCCAAGAGAAAATAGGCCTATTGGCAGGGAACAAGAACGTGTTACTGTTCCAACGAGAGAAATTACCTTAGAAAAGGATGTAGCAAATATATATGATTTAGTTGCTGCATCGATTCAAATGAATGTAGGTGAAGAAGAAAAAACGTTAGAACAGAACAAGGACGTTGCAAAGGAAGTGGAGTATGTTGAAGATTTTCACCATACTCCTGCTTCTGAAGCAGTATATAATATCCCTTTTCCTAGCGATGAGGATATACCAGAGGAATTACTAGAATATGAGGAGACATTTCTGGAACTAGAACAGTTGCCGATCCCACAAGAAACAGAGCATATCGTCACTTTTCAACAAGGAATTTCAGGGGTAGATGATATGGATTTTGTAAAATGGATCGCAAAAGTAATAGGGCGAGAACAAGGACTGACACGTGTACTTAATATGTCTAATAACAAGCGTTATTGGATTCATACAGAGGGAGAAATATTACCAGAAAATCAACTGTTGTATATAGAATTACAAATTGATTCATTGTATTCCTATACACTAGTTAGATGGAGTGAAAGATAACTAGGAAATAGCTGAATGTATTTCCTAGTTGTATTTTCTTGGTTAAATAGCATGAAATACAGCATTTTCTCACTCATTTGTACAAGGATAAAATATTTTTTTATTTTTGTACAAATGAGTGGGACAGAATGATTCACCATATAAGGATATTCGACTATAATGAGACATTGTACGTCATTGTAATATTAAAATGTTTTGAGATTCAGGTGATTAACAGTCTTAAAACAGGAGAATTGAGAACTCTTCGTAATATTACAATGCTTTAAATAGATAGCATCAAATCATGAGAAGTGTATGAAGAATTATTTTATCAAAGTAAATAGGAGTGATAATATATGGCAATCGATCATATAAGCAACAACGTAGTAGAAAAATTAGAACAAACGGTGCGCTATGAAAAGAAACAAATCCAGGTATTACGTGTAAGTAAAAGTAGTTCAAATGTACATGCTTACATGATTTTTCCGGAATTCTCAGAGGTTAAAATTTCAAATACCGAACTGGATGAATATATAGAAAACCTGTCAACAAGCGTGAAGTATGTCATTGATCGCAAGTTGAGTCAACAAGAAATTGAAAAACAAAATCATTCTTTCATCATGACGTGTGAAGTCGAGGAAGATGGTGTGATAGATGATGAAACAATTCATTTTAATACGACGTATGTCAAACCACCAACAATTGCAAATAAAGTATTTAAGTTAGTGTGTGGATTAGGCAATCGATTAGATAGCTTAAAAGAATTACATATTACAGTATTAAATAATAATATTAATCGAATTGAAATTGAGTTTTACAATGAAAATGAAACATATGTGGCAGTAGAAAAAGAAGAAATTGCAAATGCAATTATGGGGGCATATACAAAAGCAAATATCTATTATGCAGCAGATCTTTATTATGCAGCAGTAGGAAATGAAATCAAATTAAAGAGCATCAAACCAAAATTAGCGGGTGATGTGTGATGAAACGAGATAAAGGAATGATAGGAGTCTTATGCACGCTTATTTTAATGATTTTATTACTTGTACCCTTACAAGCAGCTCAAGCTTCTGTAAAAGTAGATTTTAATGAATTAAAAGGAAATGATGTTTCGTCATCATTTAAAAATGGACTAAATAATCGAACGAAAACAACAGAGAAAGATGATTCCTTTGGATCATCAATCATACAAAAGATTGAAGGATTGTATGCACCGGCTTTTAAAGTAGGAGTCAATATCTTTTCTATTTCATTCGTATTGGGTGTTATTGTCATGGTTATGGCATTAATTACAAAGAATGGTCAATGGATGAAGTGGGCAACTGGAAGTATGATTTTCTCATTTATCAGCATGATGTCGATGAGACTAAGTGTATACTTCTTGTTTAGTTCCGATGTATTTTCATTTATGAACATCTTTACGGATTTTTTAGACCTGTTTAAAGCAACAGCACTTATTTTCACACCATTTATGTTAATCGCAGGTATTCGTTTAAGAAGAATTCATGAGAGTACGAAACAGCCGGAATATTACCGTTGGGCAAATCGTGTCATAACGGGATCTTGTTTGCTGTGTATGTTAGCCGTACTCGCTCCATGGCTATTTGCTAATATGTAAAGAACCATATGTAAAGATAGAAAAGGTACTGAATCTGCATTCAGTACCTTTTATCTACCCATTAGGTTGTTTCTTTCATATTCTTCAAAGACTTCTTCTGAAATTGGCGATAGTATGCCGCTCAAATACACAGCGGTATATAAAAAGTATTGCTCATCCCTTGTTTTAATTGTATGAGTACCGTGTTCCTCATTGTTTGGAATAATTCGTTCAATTTTGAGTTGTTTTTTATCACAAATGATCTCTTTTACTCTATATAAATTATGTATCGGTAAACGATCAATATACAAACAAAGGTACTCTAGTAGAAATAGAATAACAGTCATTTGTAGAATGAAAGCAATCTTTAATAGAGTTGGTATGGATGCAAATAATACTAGAAATATAGAGACCAAGAAAATATTTAACTTTGAAAACCACTTTTCGTGTTGATTTAAAGAAATAATACTTTTTTTATTCTGAAACACCTGGAACCTCGTTATAAGAAAAATAGTTGCAAAGATTCCTTCATAACTAAACCAGGTTTTCCACTCCGTATCAGTAAGTTCTAGCAATATATATATGATACCGGTAGATACGAGCAGTGGTACCAGCTGTACCAAACTAAATAGTATGGTATGTTCTAACATTCTTTTCTTGTAGATACGATTAGTAATTGAATCCAAGTTTCTTAACTCCTTCTGCAATTTTCATGATGACACCACCAATAAGAAGATGGTATTCGCCAATTCCTTTTTCATTTACGTACCAACACATATAGTGCCGGATACCTTCTTTTGCATCATGGTCATGTAAAGGAAAAGGAGATGCGTATTTTTTAGATGACATATTATTATCACCGAAAGGTACCTGTTCTGCAAGTACAAAACGTTTCTTTGAATCATTTATAATCCAACAACCATAGTTTACTGACCCATACCATATTGCGTCTTTATGGATTGGATCGATAGCAGGTTGTGCTGGATAGCTTTCATCTAGTATTTGTGCTTTTTCTTCACGAAGTCGTTGATGAATATGTGAATTCAATGGATCTTCCGTTCCGATTTCATAGGTTTCCTCAAAATTCCCACACTCATAAGGAATAAGGGGACTATTTGAATCAGCTGCTAATTGTAGACTGCAAGAATCTGATTTTGAAAGATAATATACGCAGTCTTTGCAGGTGAAGTAGTTTGAAAAAGCTGAATCTGTTTTTGGTTCTGGTTCTGTTACGGTATTATCTACTACAAGTTTTAACATATCTATCACAATCCTTTATAGGCTATTTCAAAATTTAATATAGACGTATCATATCATGCTTATTTTTAAAT